>Ga0315904_10000272_pt1 | contig 84767 bp, 116 predicted proteins | sample LakEriMetagenome_6_FD_203529 | JGI IMG/M metagenome (GOLD analysis project Ga0315904, IMG submission 203529) | Freshwater fungal communities from buoy surface, Lake Erie, Ohio, United States - Buoy 12 MA120 | ecosystem: Environmental > Aquatic > Freshwater > Lake | place: USA: Lake Erie, Ohio...
CTAGCACAACTAGCGTAGGTAACGTTTCTGCAACAGAGCTTGGATACCTCGACGGTGTAACCTCAGCAGTACAGACCCAGCTTGACGCTAAGCTAGCCTCAGCTACAGCAGCCTCAACTTATGCACCGATTGCCTCACCAACATTTACAGGAACAGTTTCTGGTGTTACCAAGGCAATGGTTGGTCTAGGTAATGTTGACAATACATCAGATGCTAATAAGCCAGTATCAACAGCAACACAAACAGCTTTAGACGCCAAGTTATCTCTTGCTGGCGGAACTATGACAGGAGCACTTACATTATCAGGTGCACCTACATTAGACGCACATGCCGCTACAAAAGCATATGTCGATAATGTTTCTGCTGGAATTAATTTCCATCAGCCAGTTCGTGTCGCTACAACAGGAAATATTACACTAAGCGGAACACAAACAATTGACGGCGTAGCAGTAGTTGCTGGAGATCGTGTTCTTGTTAAAGACCAAACAGATCAAAAAACAAATGGTATTTATGTAGTAGCATCAGGCGCATGGACACGTGCAGCAGATGCAGATAATACACCTTCAGGAGAATTAGCTGGTGGAGACTTTTCATTAGTTCTTGAAGGTACAGTAAATTCAGGCTACGGATATGTATGCTCTAATACCTCAGCAATTACAATTGGAACAACAAATGTTACTTATGCAGCATTTAATGCCGCTAAAGCAGTATCTGCAGGTTCTGGACTAACAGAATCTGTACCAGGAACAATTGATATTGCAACTGGCGGAGTAACATCTGCCATGATTGCAGATGGAACAATTGTTGCAGGAGATATTGCAGATGGAACTATTACATCAGCAAAAATTGCTGACGGTACAATTGTTAATGCAGATATTAATGCTTCTGCAGCAATAGATTGGACCAAGCTCGCAGTCTCTTCAACAGTTTCTGCAACAGAGCTTGGATACCTCGACGGTGTAACCTCAGCAGTACAGACCCAGCTTGACGCTAAGCTAGCCTCAGCTACAGCAGCCTCAACTTATGCACCGATTGCCTCACCAACATTTACAGGAACTGTAACTGTTGCAGCATCTGGCGTAGCATTTACAGATGGAACACAAACCAAGGAAGGTGTCCCATCAAGAACTACAGTTTACGGTGCTGCCACTGGTGCTCAGCAGAGCGCTATAACAGCAAATGCAACTCTTAGCACATTAGGATATAGAGACGCAATGATCGAGGTAAACTCATCATCTGATGTCACATTAACAATTCCACTTAATTCAGCAACTGCGTTTCCAGTAGGAACATCAATAGATGTTGTTAGAGTAGGAACTGGAAATGTTATTATTGCTGGAAGTGCTGGTGTTACAATTAATGCAACACCACAAAATGCAACAAATCAAGCAAAACTAAGATCACAGTGGTCTTCAGCAACATTACTTAAGAGAGGCACTGACTCTTGGATAGTAATGGGAGACCTAACAGTTTAATAAAATTACAAGGAGAATAAGATGGCAATTTCAAAAAGAAGAGGAACTAAATCCTCAGCACAAGATAACTTTCTTGAGCCGTTAAATGTAACAAATCTTACAGCCGTTGATGTTGGAACTAATAGACCATATTTAGCTACAGCAGCAACAACACAAGCTGGTGCATCAGGCACTGGTGGTGCTGTAGATTTATCTTGGACATTGCCATCTAATTCTCCAGCAGCAACAAGTTATGACATAACAACTACACCAGCAACATATACCGCAAATACATCTTCAACAACCTATAGATTTGAAGGTTTAGTGTCTGGACAAAGCTATACATTTACAGTAATTCCAAAAAATAGTTCTGGTTCAGCAAAAACTCCTAATACAACATCATCTTCTGTTTCTGCAACAACAGTGCCTCAGGCGCCACAAAGCGTAACAGCCTCTGCCTCATCTGCTAATTCAAATACTGTTAGCTGGACAATTGGCGCAAATGGAGGAAAGCCATTATCTGCACATAATGTTTATGGATCAGACAACAACAACTCACTTGGTCTTTCTGCATCAGCTACAAGCGCAACTATTAATGACCCAGGAGCAGCTCCAGGAGCACAGACATATTATGTTACAGCAGTAAATGCAAATGGAACTTCTGCTAACTCTAATAGCACTGGAAGCGTTACTACAATCCCGCCGTTTTTCCCATTCTTCCCACCGTTCTTCCCACCGTTCTTCCCATTCTTCCCACCATTCTTCCCACCATTCTTCCCACCATTCTTCCCACCGTTCTTCCCATTCTTCCCACCATTCTTCCCACCGTTCTTCCCACCATTCTTCCCACCGTTCTTCCCATTCTTCCCACCATTCTTCCCACCATTCTTCCCACCATTCTTCCCACCATTCTTCCCATTCTTCCCACCATTCTTCCCACCGTTCTTCCCACCATTCTTCCCACCATTCTTCCCATTCTTCCCACCGTTCTTCCCATTCTTCCCACCATTCTTCCCATTCTTCCCACCGTTCTTCCCACCATTCTTCCCAGGATTCGGACCGTACTTCCCATACTTTAAGGGACCATTCTTCCCAGGATTCGGACCGTTCTTCCCAGGATTTGGACCGTTCTTCCCGTTCTTCCCAGGATTCGGTGGCGGACCATTCTTCCCAGGATTCGGATACTAATAAATTAAAAGTGGGGGAGTAAATCCCCCACTTAGCTATTGTTTATATATTTCGTATATGATACAATTTACATACATGTACAGGAGATATTATGGAATGGTATGATTTACCAAGATTAGAAAAAACAAAAACAAGATTAGAGTCTGAATTTATACAAGATGGTATAGAGGTTATTAATTTAGATTACGGCATCCACTTGTATAGAAATGCAGTTAATAAAGATGACTGTAAAACCATTATAGATTTAATTGAAAATGAAATATCTTTAGGCATACCAAAAATTCAATGGAATGAAGCCAGTGTTAATGGTAAAGAAAGAACCACCCATGCAAGAAATTGTTATGATCTAAAATATAAAAAAGAAGCTCTTGGAACTTATATTCCTAAAAATGATGCTTTGGCAAAAGCTCATGACATGGTTAATGATAGATTAAATGTTGCATTGCAGCACTATGAAAGATTATGGCATTTTTCAATAAAGTATAAAGAAGCATTTAACTTTGTAAAATATATGCCAGGTGAATTCTTTAAAATACATGCAGACCATGGACCATTTTATACATGTACAGTTTCTGCAATAGTTTATTTGAACGATGACTATGAAGGCGGGGAACTAGAATTTCCAAGACATGGATTAACAGTTAAGCCAAAGGCTGGAGACATTATGTTGTTCCCATCCAATTATGTATACGAGCATGCATCATTAAATATAAGTTCAGGAATTAAGTATGCTGTAGTTATCATGATGGATTATAATGATTTATATCATAAATCAGAAAGTTCAGGCGGATATTAATAAAATAATTTTTACAGCATTTAGACCATGGCTAACAAAATTTAGCCCATCAGTGCCAGGAACTACTCATTCTGTTATGCCTAAATGGTACAAGGATGCCGACAGGTTTGCTAAAAACCCAATCAATGGTGAATATTACAAAGCTACCAAGGAAGTTTGTCCTTTTCCAAAAGAGGGTACAAATAATGATTACGGGTATATCCCAACTTGGAAAGCTTGTCCAGCAGTTATGGATGCATTTATTACTGGTTATGTTTTTAAGACTCCATGTGATATAACATTCTATAAAGATAAAAATGGAAAAATTAATGTAAAAATAGATGATAAAAAAAATGCAGGTTTTTGTACAACAAGAGATCCGATGCCTCAGTTTGAGCATCCAACTGGTTATTATAAAGAACATTTTGCGTGGTATCCAGATTGGGCATTAGAAGTTCCTGAAGGGTATAGCTGTTTATATATGACTCCAATGAATAGATTTGACTTACCGTTTTTAAATACAACTGGAGTTGTAGATAATGATAGTGTCCATTTATCTGGCACATTTCCATTCTTTTTGGTTGAAGGATGGGAAGGAACAATTCCAGCAGGAACACCGTATTTACAGATACTTCCATTTAAAAGAGAAGACTGGCAGCATGAGGTAAAGTTTTTGTCACAAAAAGATATATATGATAAAATGACAGACAACATGAAATTCTACCGTCAACCAGATGGCGGAGTATATAAAAGCAAGGTATGGAGTAGGAGAGAGTACAAATAAAATGCAAACTTGGTCATCAAAAGAGTCTCTAGGGAATGGTATATTTGTCTATAGAGATGTTATAAAAAAAGAAATTGATGTAATAGGCAGACTAGAAAACATTCTTAGTCCAGTAAATTCTGGCGCTAAGTATGCATGGCAGCCAGCGTATGTTGGGTATCAAGAACTTATGCCAGATTATAGAGACTGTGTAGATTTTAAATTCAAGAAGACCGACATTCAATTTGATAAAAGCGAAGAGTCCTCAAAACTTCAAAAATTGTGGCAAGACGTATTTGATGTACAATCTCCAGCCGTAAATGATTATAGAAAAGAACATAATCTTATGGACCTTAAATACTGGGAAGCATTTAATTTTATTAAGTATGGACCAGGACAACACTTTATGGAGCACCACGATCATGGATACTCATATAATTGTACTGTCTCTTTAGTTGCATATGTTAATGATGATTACGATGGTGGAGAATTATATTTCAGGTTGCAAAACCTGAATATTAAGCCAAAAGCTGGAGATTTATATATATTCCCTTCTAACTACATGTACCCACATCAAGCAAAGCCAGTTATATCGGGAACAAAATATTCAATTGTTACTATGTTAGATTATAGTGGCAAGTTCCACTCACAAGAAATGTATGATCCTAAATGGGAGAATGAGCCAAGTGTTAGTTAAAGCCTATAAACATGCTGGACATAGGGTAAAGATAGAGCAGACTAAAGTAAAAAGAGACTGGATGGATGCTACTGATAATGCTCATGCATACAAATGCTTTCCAGTTAGTTTAGCTAATACAATTGGATGGTCGATATCATTACTAGACGATGTCGAGTTTATTTGGGATGGAATATCTGACTCAAGTTCGGAACACGTAAAGGTTTTAAAGGATCCAGCTGGAGCCTGTAGTACACAACGCTCTAATGGCACAATAAGTTTTTATACTGGTATCTTTTTTGAGACAGATAAAGACACGACAATGCTACAAATAGTTCCTCCTAATTACTTTATAGATGGTGCTGCGCCATTTACAACTCTTATATCCACATCTTTTTTTCCAGAAGCAATTCCAGTTGCATGGAAAATAACTAGACCAAACACAGTAATAACTATACCAGCTGGTACTCCAATAGCTACTTTTATTCCAATATCATTGGCTAAATACAATGAGGTAGAGTTAGAAATTCAGGATAAGGTGTGGCCAGAGCTTTCTTGGAAACAAAAAGAAGAAAGAAACAAGGTCTGGCAAGAAATAACTATGCAGGGCAAGTTTACTAATTTTTATAGAGATGGTGTAGAGTATGATGGAACAAAAATTGGTGACCATGAATTAAAGGCTATAAGGTTAAAAATTAACGATTTTTCTACAAAGATAGAGGAGTGATATAATATTAATATGGAAAAGATGAATGTAAATCATTTAGATCAGGTGACAAAATCTATCACCCCATCAGGATTTTTTGGGACCAGCAAAGATAATATTGTTGAACTAGAAAACTTTATGACAGAAGAAGAGATAGACTTTTTGGAAAAATCTGCAAAAGGTATAACAATTTGGGATTATACAGAAAGCCATGTCAATGAAAATGGAACCACAATATATGATGCTAACTATTGGAAAGATAGAGTGGCAACTAGACCATCATTAGATAAGAATGATCCAAAAATTGGTCCAGTTATTGAAGGTCTATTTAAAAGACTTCAGCCAATTATAGAAGACTTTTTTAATGTTAGAGTACAGCCAACTGGACAAACAATTGTAAGATGGTTACCAGGACAATTACAAAAACCTCATGCTGATAAAGAACTACATGATGGTCCAGATGCAGGACTGCCAAATGATTTTCCATATTACGACATAGCAAGTTTATTTTATTTAAACGATGACTACGAAGGTGGAGAAATCTACTGGCCTCTACAAGGAGTTAGAATTAAGCCTAAAAGAGGAGCAGCATACTTTTTCCCAGGAGACATGAATTATATACATGGCGTCACCGAGATAAAAGGAAATATAAGATATACAGTTCCTTTCTTTTGGACCATATTAGAACACACTGGAGAAAATAAGCCTGAGGCAGGTAAAGAGTATTATAGGACGCTATTAGATCCAGAAATGCGTGGAAAGAATCTTTATGAAAGTGTTTACGAGGGGTAAAAATGTCTAATTATACAAGATTAACTCAAGATATTTTGTTGTATGAAAACTTTTTGACTAAAGAGGAGTCCCAAGCAATTATTGATGTTATGGAAGCTCAGGTTAAAAATGAAAAGTTGTCTTGGACACCAATTACATTTTATGAATCTTATTCTTCCGTTCTTCCGCAAGACGGTGACGAAGAACTAGAGCAATTCGGATTGCCTTCTGATTTTTTCTCTGTGCTTCAGAATAGAATAGTTGAAGCAGTTGCAGAGGTTCATGGAAAACAATTTTCCGATATTCACAAGATTGGTTTTCATGCTCAGAAGTGGGAGCCAGGAGCCTTTGCAAAAGAACATTCAGACAATACAGATTTAGAAGGCAACACTGGACCATTTGAAAGAAGCAGGTACGCTGCCTTCCTATACCTTAATGACGAGTTTGAAGGCGGACTACTAAAGTTCAATAAGCAAGATGAATTGATTTATCCTAAGACAGGTTCTCTAGCTGCTTTTGCAGGCGGGTTTGATAATACTCATGAGGTTACAATGATTACTTCTGGCATTAGGTACACGCTTGGATCATTTTGGGACGACAGAGACCAGAGTGCTTACCCTCAAGAAACAATTGATGCCTGGGACGCTGAAATGAAAAGAATTAGAGAAGAGCAAGAAGTGATAAAGGCTGGTTGGCAAGATGCACTAAAAGAAGGATATAAGTTAGATCCAGACGGAAATAAATATAAAATGGAGGAAAACGAATAATGCAACTAGAAGAAAGATTACATGAAAATGTTTACATGTATTCGGATGTAATTGAGAATCCTCAAGAAATTATTGATTTAATCAATAAGCTGGATTCTGACGAAAGAGTTCACAAGGTTATTCCTAAGTGGAACAACTGGAACTCAAGCAGCAGAGATGGAAATATCTTTGGTAAGAAAAAAGATTTCAATCTAGCTGAAGTAGAAGGTTTAGATCCAGAAGTTAGAAAGGATGTAGACTTAATTATTTCTACGATTAGAAATGCAATTAGAAATATTGCAGAAGCTTTTATTGTAGACAGAGGTCTGAAGGGAGAGCCAAACGTTTCTCCTTTCGTAGGTATTTCTAAATATATTCCAGGTTGTGCCATGGGAGCACATTTTGACAGACAGGCTGGAGATAACAGTTTAGAGTGGTCAATTATCATTTATTGGAACGACGATTATGAAGGTGGAGAAATATCATTTGTAATCAGACCAGAAGACTTAAGACTAGAGGTTAATGGTCATTTGAGACCACCAGACGACGCTCTAGATCCAAGAACTAAAGACATGGTTACATTTACTGCAAAGCCAAAAGCTGGTAGCGCACTAATATTCCCATCTACTGACCCATACAAGCATCAAGTTCATATTATGAAAGAGGGAGAAAAATATATTACTCCAGGTTTCATATTTGTAGATGGCTATGTTGTTGGTGGACCAGGAGGTCCTTCAGAGGAGTACATCAAAGCTTATCACGAGCAAATGAATGGAATGATGTAGTTGTCTTTTGATAACATTGAAGTGGAAGTTCTTCACCCTAAAATTTGGGTTTTTAAAAACATACTAACTCAAAGTGATGATTTAATAAATTATCTAAGGGGTGAAGAATTTTCTAATCAATGGATGCAATGGTATTCTTTCGGAGAAAAAATTTATCTTCCTATAGGAGGATCTAGTTTTGAAAAATTTCCATCTGATTTAGAATGGTCTGAAAAAATAACGCTTGAGTCTTCTAAAAACAAATCACTTCAAGAATTTACCGATTCTTTTTATTACATAACAAAAAAATATACTGAGTCTCAAGGAATAGTTTTAGATAATTGGGAGTTTGGTAGCCCAGATTTGTGTTACTATAATGAAATGTCTGGTGTTTCTGGAACCCAGGCCATGAATTATCATACTGATTATCAGCTAGAAAGAGATTACGAGCCAGGCATGAAATTTGAAACAACTTCTGTGTTTTACCTAAATGATAATTATGATGGTGGAGAAATATGTTTTAAGGTATTCGAAGAAGACTATTCAAAAGTTTTACACAGAATATCGTACAAACCATCAAAGGGAGATGCAATAATTTTCCCATCCAAGCACCCCGTCTATCATGGAGTAAAAATTGTTGAAAACGGAACTAAGTACATAATTAGAAGTTATTGGAAATATTGGCAGGACGGAACAGAAGAATACTACAATGATAAAAACTCTATGGGCGTAGAAGAGTTTGAAGAATTTTTAGATCAAAGACACAAAGACATTTGGAATGAAATTGTTAGTAAAACTCATGATGATGTAACAGGATAATCATGAATATAAATAAACTTTTACCAGACATTTATGAGGTTGAAAATTTTATAACAGAAAAAGAACAGTCTCTTATTCTAGACCAGATAAAGTTACTAGATGAAAGTTACTGGTATGCAATGGATAAGAATGCATACGAGTTTAATTTTTGGGATGGCAAAATAATAGATCCAATGGTTCATGAACTAAATGATAATCTTTACGATGGCATAAATGTTAAATGTAAAAAGATTTTTGATTCGTTTTTAGAGATTACTGGAATAAATATTGCCAGATACACTAAAGATGATTTTTTAGGCACACACAGGGATTATTGGAAATACGATGAAGATTATCATATAAGATACGGTCTTGTTATATATTATAATGATGATTACGAGGGCGGAGAGATAGAGTATCCAGAACTAAATCTAATACATAAGCCAAAAGCAAGGTCCATGTTGATTCATGGTGGAAACATATTACATGGAACGCTGCCAGTTAAAAGTAATAATTATAGATATATATCTACAATGTTTGTTAAAGGATCTAAAGATAAACCTGCAGTTCTAAGCAAGGAACTGTTTGATGGAATAGAGGAATCAGATGGAACAATTTATAGATAAAAGAAACTTTATAAGTTCTTCGGACTCATTTGCACTAGACATCCTGAATTATAAGAGGGATGGATACTATGTTGAAATGGGTTCAGCAGACCCCATTAAGGGAAATACTACTTATAGAATGGAAAAAGATTACGGATGGAAAGGACTAGGGTTCGACTTAAACGAACAGCATGCTAAAAACTATAACTCGGTTAGATCCAATCCATGCCTAGTAGAAGACGCAACTAAATTTAATTACCTAAAGTATTTTGAAGAAAATAATTTTCCAAAACAAATAGATTATCTTCAAATTGATATAGAGAGTCCAATGGACAGAGGCGGGAGACCTCAGCATCCGATAGGACAACCGCTTTTAGGTTTAATTGCTTTGCCACTAAATCATTATAGATTCACTGTCATTTCTTTCGAGCATGAGTTTATAATTCATTATAAAAATGCTTCTTTGAGAGATGCACAGAGAGAAATTTTAGATAGCCTCGGCTATTCATTAGTTTGTAAAATTGGCCATGAAGATTGGTGGGTTGACTCTACAGTTATTCCTTACCAAGACTACAAGTGGTACTCTAGATTTGAGTCGCCATGACAGCTGCTGGACAGTTAAAGCAAGAACATGTCGATGTTGTTTCTAGCTATCTTAATGATGTTTCCTCTAAAAAGGCAACATCTTATATGCTAACAATATCTAGAGATGGTGAGTCCCCAGTAAGAACTATCATATTCTATGACAATGCAATAGATGCATCTGAAGCATACAATATGTATAAGGACTGGGGTTTTGCTAGACAGTACTTGACAGTAACATTATATGAGCCATCTGGAAGAATAAATCAAAAGGTGTTTAAAAGAAATCAGGCGGGGGATCCAACTTTTTTAAGACAAAATTACTATGATGTTGCGGAAGCCTTAAATGATTTAAAACCTTTTCTAGAAAAGGATGTATACGATAAGGCATGTGCCAAAATAGCCACCTCTTTTGCCAAAGATAATTGGAGATTTGATCCAGAAAGGTTTTTAAAAACAACTGGATCGGATATCGTGTTAAACGGATAAAATTGGTATAATATAGTTATGTCACCATATCAAAGGCATCCAAGAAGGCATTTTTCAAATCAAATGAAAAATCCTTATTTCCATAGCAAACACTATCAAGAAGAACATACTTCTACTGAGGTGAAAATAGAAAAAGCTGCCCTGAGCTTTATTCATTTTTTCAAAAAGATATTCAGCAAAAAGTAAAGCTTCTGATATAATAAAATCATGTCCTACTATACTTCAATTTTTAAGGACAGCCCACTAGGTTTCTGGAAGCTTGATGAGAGTGTGGGCAATGTGGCGTATGATTATTCTGGATGCGGAAATCACGCTGAGTATAACAATTTTGTAGATGAAAAGATATTTCCATTGATTCCTCAAGGAGTTTCTGGAACAACAATAACTAGCACATCTTATATCAATTTTCCAATAACAAAAGACTATTATGGGAATAACTCATCAGAAGCTTTTGGGACAACAAAAACTTCGGACAACGATTTTTCTTTAGAGGCATGGATATACCCAAAGTCAATAAACTCTTTTACAAAAATTTTAGGAACATCTAACGACTTAGGGATTTATTGGGATCAGGGAAATATTGTTTTTTCAGTTGGCTCAGAAAAAATTTCTTATACCCTGCCTAATACAAATAAAACTATGCACATTGTTGCAGTATATAAAAAGCAATTAATATCTTTATACATAGACGGAGTTCTTGTTAGGTCTAAAAAACTAAATAATTTTAGATTTTCCAATAATTCAATTTTACTTTCTTCTGGGCCATGTTCTGCTGGTGAAAGTTTTGTTATAGATGCACCAGCAGTATACAGGTATGCATTAAGTATAAATCAAATTAAAAATCATTACTTTAAATCGTCAACTGTTACACCATCACAGATTGCTTCTTTAAACTCTGGAGTTATATTTAAATCAACAGAGAAACATCAGCCAGAAGCAGATAAGTTTATGTTTCCGTTATCAAAAGGATGGGATTACTTTTCAAGTGCGGAATTGGCTTATGATGAAATTAAAAACACTATCTATTTAAAGCCAGGGAAATTATCTGGAGAATTCGTAGAAGCAGTTTCTTTATCAATAAGAAAAAATTATGTGTCTTCAAAAATAGAATGGCTGGGCGGAGAGGGAGTGTCTGTCTTTGTTTCAACTGATGAAATAACCTGGACTCAGTGTGAGAATGGATCTTCTATTCCAAACCCAAATAATAAAAAAATAATATATGTTAAGGTGCAGTTTGATTCTTCTGATTCAACAGAGTATACTCCAGAACTACATTATTTAAGTTTGTTTTTTTATCAAGAGAAGAAATTATTTGCACACAATGGAACTGGATATATATCTTCTAATCAATTATCTGGAGATATAGACCTATCTAATTTAGAACACCCAGTTCTTGCAAGAGCCAAAAATGATGGCATAGTTTGTAAATCAGCAGGGTTTAAATTAACTACAATTAATTCAATTTTAGATTTAGAATTTATATTTACACCTAAATCTTTGTCTGCGGGATACTTGGTATACAACATGACTGAGGGCACCGAATACAGCCTTTCCTGGGCCTCTGGAGGCTCTATCTCCAAGTCTGGGATATCTGAGCTATACATAAATGGACAGGACGCCACAGGGGCTACAAACATATCTTCTTATATCAATATAAATGATTCAAATCATATATTTATCAAATTCAATTCAGAGATTACGGGAGACACCTGGTTTAATGTAAAGTATCAGTCTGGATCCTGGAGCGGGCTTTTAGACAATAATACCTACAAAAATATAACCATATATTCAAATAGTGATGCTGATCCAATAAATAACTATCAACTTTATATGGGCAATAACTCTTTAATAGTAGAGGATTCGGACATCACCATGACAGAACTAGATGTGTACACATATTCTCCAGACTGGGTACGTATATCAAATTAGCTCAGCGTCATTTTGTGTGACAAAAGGCTGGACTTAGGCTGTCATTAGTGGTAAAATGATGTGTATATGGATATCAAAACTAGCTATAAGGTCAAAGAAGGCGAAACCACAATTGGTGTTTATGTCTGGGAGATGCCAGACGGACGCTGGATCGGAGACGATGAGGGAAACTTCTTGTCGGTGGCATCACGTAAAGATAATAGACAAAAGATTGAAATGCTGGCTAAAGCAGTAAGACATTATGGAATTGAAGAAGGAAAGCCTAAGTTTTTAGAAGGCAGTAGAAAAATTGACGACGAAGAGTTTGAGTATCAAAAACAAAGATTAAAATGGGGACTTACTCCAGATCCGTTGGATATAGGAAACTATAAGGATGAAATGAAAAAGTTAAAGGGTGGGAAATAATGGAGTTTATTGATGATGAAGAAAACTCGATCAGCGAAATAGAAATTTCTAATGCGGCTGATTGGGTTAAGTACAATAGCCCAAAGAACACCATCAGCAATGATCCATTTAAGGTGGAGGGCGAAGACATATCTAAGATATCTGGATTAGGACCTACATTCAGAAGAAAGATGAATCGTGACCTGCAAAAAAGATTTGTAGGTGTGGATGGAACTGCTACTCAGCAAAATCTATTACAGCAAGCAGTAACTGGCTATGCTATGTTTGACTTGATCGAGCCACCATATAACCTAGAATATCTTTCAAGAATTTATGAAATTTCTCCATACAACTACGCTGCCATAAATGCAAAGGTGTCCAACATCGTTGGACTTGGTTATCAGTTTGTAGAATCAAAAAGAGCAAATGATGCGTTAGACAACATAGAAGATGAAAAGCAGCTTGCAAGAGCTAGAAAAAAGCTAAATAGAATTAGACAAGATTTAAATGAGTGGCTTGAGTCAGTAAACGAAGAAGAAACATTTACTGAAACTCTTATTAAGGTGTATACAGATTTAGAATCTACAGGAAATGGATACATCGAGATTGGAAGAACAACAAGAGGCGATATAGGATATATTGGACATATACCTGCTAAAACAATGCGTGTAAGAAGATTGCGTGATGGATATATGCAGTTGCTATATGGAAAGGCAGTGTTTTTTAGGAACTTTGGAGATCAAGAGACTCCTAATCCAATTACAAGTGCAACAGATCGCCCTAATGAAATTATTCATTTAAAGAAGTACACTCCAACAAATAATTATTATGGAATACCAGACATTATTGCATCTCAAAACGCAATGGCTGGAAATGAATTTGCTGGAAAGTACAACCTAGATTATTTTGAAAACAAGGCGGTGCCAAGATATCTTATTACAGTCAAGGGCGCAAAGCTTTCGGGTGAATCAGAAAGAAAACTTTTAGAGTTTTTCCAGGTAGGCTTAAGAGGTAAAAATCATAGATCTCTTTATATTCCTTTGCCCCCAGACTCTGCTGATTCAAAAACTGAATTTAAAATGGAGCCAATTGAATCTGGAGTTCAAGATGGGTCATTTAATACTTACAGAATTTCAAATAGGGACGAAATATTAATTTCTCATAGAGTTCCTATAAATAAAATAGGAACCCCTGCTGGAGTTAATTTAGCAGTCGCTAGAGACGCAGATAAAACATTCAGGGAGCAGGTTTGTGGCCCTGCCCAGGCTAATTTAGAAAAGAAATTAAATAAGATTATTGAAGAAAAGACAGACGCTTTAACAATTAAATTTAATCAGTTGGCCCTTAATGATGATGATACTCAGTCAAAAATTGATGAAAGATATTTAAGATTCCAGGTAATTACACCAAATGAGGTTAGAATTAGAATGGGATTAGTTCCTAGAGAAGGTGGCGATGAGGTCGTAGATCTTCAAGCCCAGGCAGCAGAAGCAAAGGCTCAGGCAATGCAAACCAGAACTAGGGACCAAGAAAGATCTGCAAATTCCCCAGATACCTCTGGGGAAGGCCGAAATGCAAAAGGCGACGGCAGACAAGTCGAGTAGTCTTACTCAACTGTTATTTGCCTTTTGATATATAGAAATCTATAATATACACATATGACCATTGAAAAATCCCATTGGTCTTCTAACGGAAATGTTATTAATTTATCAGTTCCGTTTACGAAGGTCAACAGAGAAAAAAGAACAGTCTCAGGTTTTGCTACATTAGACAACCTAGATCAGACTGGTGATGTTGTTACGCAGGAAGCGAGCATGAAAGCTTTCGAAGGTTTTCGTGGAAATCTAAGAGAAATGCATCAGCCTTTAGCTGTCGGTAAGGTTGCATCATTTAGACCAGAAACATATTACGATCCAAAAACAAAAGAGTTTTATAACGGAGTATATGTTGACGCATACATTTCAAAAGGCGCACAGGATACCTGGGAAAAAGTTCTTGACGGAACATTAACAGGATTTTCAATTGGCGGAAAGATTATAGATTCAGACACAGAGGTTAACAAGTCTACAGGACAAAGCGTTAGATTTATTAAAGATTATTCTTTAGTTGAATTATCAATAGTAGACTCTCCAGCAAATGAGCTTTGCAATATTTTGTCTATTGAAAAGGTAAATGGCCAAATGATATTTAAAGGAATTGCTGCAGATGTAAAAATGGAAAATATTTTTTATTGTGCAGAAAGTGATTCTGTGTTTATGTCAACAGAGGCAGAATATATTTCTCCAGTTACTGGAAAGAAGACAGAACTCATTGGATGGGTAGAGTCAAACGATATTAACAAATCAAAGGAAATAGATAAGATTCTTGATTCTCATAAATCAAGATTAAAAACGTTGCCTGATACACAAATTGCAAAACAGGCAAACGCAGAAGGAGGTAATGAAGTGGAAAACGTAGAAAATACAGAAGTCGTAGAAGACACTGTTGAAAAGTTACGTGCTCCTGAGGCTCCAAAGAAAGATGAGCCAAAGGCAGCAGCTCCTGTTGTAAAAGCAGAAGCGCCTGCAGCTCCAGTTGTAGAAGCAACTCCAGCTGCTCCATCATCTGATGAAGTTAAAAAGTCTGATGAAGTTGAAAACACTGAAGCAACATCAGAAGAAACTTCTGCCGAAGTTCTGGAAAAAGCAGCCGACGTATCAGAAGTTGAGGTTGAAGAACCTGATTTTGCAAAGATGCTTGGTGACCTAAAGGGTTTCTTCTCAGAGACTTTGGAAAAAGCCTCTGAGGCAAACGCAGCTCAAGTTACAGCTATCAAAGAGACAGTTGAAACTTTCAGCAAAGGCGTAGATGCTAGAATTTCAGAATTAGCAGAACAACACACAGCACTCTCATCTGCAGTAGATGCAATTAAGAATACAATTGCAACTGTTGAAAAGAGAGTAGACGCAGTCGAATCAGAGACTGCATTCAAGAAGTCCTCAGACCTTGGCGGGTCTCAGGAGATTACAATAAAAAAATCAAAATGGAACGGTTCTTTCCTCGGTTCCGTTAATGAATTACTTAAATAATGAAGGTAGGTGAAACAAAAAACAATGAGCAATGAACTATTACAAAAAGCAGTTTCCGCTGATACAACATTAACCACAGCAATGACTGGTTCCGCTGGTGCCGATTCAGGTATCCACGTTGGTTCCGAAGGCAAGGGTGGTTTGTTGAACCCAGAGCAATCTGCTCGATTCCTCGATTATATGTTCGATGCGACAGTAATCGGTAAGGTAGCTCGTACTGTTCGAATGAGAGCAGACACTACTGAAATTGATCGTATCGGCGTAGGTGAGAAACTTATGAAGGTTGCTTCTGAAGCAGATAACACAAACAGTGGTAATGCTGCAGTCACCTTCTCCAAGATTTCTCTTACAACAAAGAAGCTTCGCCTAGATTGGGAGCTTTCAACAGAATCTCTTGAAGACAACATTGAAGGTGCTGATCTAGAAGATCATATCGCACGTATGATGGCAACTCAGGCAGGTAACGACATTGAAGATGTAATCCTCAATGGAAATACTGCACTAAGCTCTGACCAGCTATACAAGGCGTTTGACGGCGTAGTTAAGATTGCAAAGACAAACGGACATGTAGTTGATGCTGAGGGTGCTAACGTATCCCGTGAAGTATTCAACAATGCCCTTAAGGCTTTGCCACGTAAGTACAAGCAGCGTAGACCAGATCTCCGCTTCCTATCAGGATCAAACTTGATTCAGGATTATTTGTATTCAACATCACAAAATATCCAGAACGTAAACCCACAGGATATCGCTTCAAGCATTATCCGTGGAGATCAGCCAGGTCTTGGTGGCCCAGCTGGATTCGTAGCACCATTCGCATTCGGTATTCCGATTGTTGAAGTGCCACTACTTCCTGAGACACAAGCTGGAGATTATGACACTCCATCAGGTAACCATGGTGACGTACACTTGACATTCCCTAATAACGTAGTTATTGGTATCAAGCGTGACGTTACAGTTTATCGCTTCTTCTGGCCAAAGAAGGATTCGATTGAGTATACAATGTATACCCGTGTCGGAACCCAAATTGAGCAAGCAGATGCATGGGTTGTCGTTAAGAACGTTAAGGTTGCTTCCTAATTTATAGGAATTAAACTGCTGAAAGGCCCCTAAATTAAATTTGGGGGCTTTTCCTTTTAACCCAGTAATGCTATAATTATTGTTACCTAGATTAAGGAGAATATATGTCATTCGAGACATTAAAGGTAAAAGAATTAAAGAAAATTGCAGAGGACTTTGCAGTTGATACAGATGGTCTAAAAAACAAGGCCGATATAGTAGCCGCTCTTGCAGAAGAAGGCGTAACATGGTCAGTATACCAAAGCACATTAAAGAATATTGAAGAGGCAAAAGAAGAAGCTCCTACTGTGCTTCCAAAGTTTGACCCAAATAAAGATATTTCTGCAGACGAAGTGCTTGTTAGAATGACAAGAAATAATTTTAGATACGATATAATGGGTAAGACATTTACTAAAGAGCATCCATTTGTCGCTATGGGCAAGGAAGACGCTCAAAGAATTTTTGACAAGGAGGAGGGCTTTAGATTAGCAACTCCAGCAGAAGTAAGAGAGTTCTACAACTAAGCCTATTAAATGGCAGAGATATTAAAAAATAGCAATTCCCCAGTTTATCATCAGGTATTCTGGAGAGGAAATGTTGTTGATGCAGACAATCTACCAACAGTAGAGATATACGATATCACTGAAACTCCAGAAGAAGAAAATCCTGGCTTAACAATTTTATTAGATACTATTACTGCTGAAAAAGATGAAACAAATGTTGGTCTGTATGCAGCACACATACCTTTGCCATATACAAGCAACACAGGTACCCTAAGACTTGTTTGGAATTATGAGGTAGATTCTGAAGAGTTTACCTACCGTCATGATGTTTTCGTAGTGACGCCATATGCAGATTTATACCAGTCTGCCTACATGCTTGGTGTAAGCACAGATCCTTCAGATCCAAATTATAAATCTTTTTCAGAGCTAGCAGCGGCAGAACGATATGCTAGACAGAGAATAGAAGATTATACTGGACAACAATTTTATCTGTATAGCGATATACATAGAGTCATGGGAACTGGTTCTGACACCTTGCCATTACCAGATCGTCTTCACACAATTCATAAGCTATACTTAAATGATATTGTTTTAATAGATAACACTGCCTACCCAGCAGTAAATAATTGGGGATACAACGTACAGGTTTCAGAAACTGGCTTTGGTATAAGAGTTAATAGAGCAGAAATGTTAGATAATACTGTCTATATTGCAAATGGAATGGTTCCACCAACAATACATGATGGTCAAGGTGTATTTAAAAACGGTGCGATGTATGAAGTTCAAGGCAAGTTCGGATGGAAGAAGGTTCCAGACAAGGTAGAGCTTGCAGCTATAGAATTAATGAAAGATTTCTTCGCAAAGGATAACACTTGGAAGAATCAATATATTTCAACAATACAAACTTTTGACTGGCAGTTTGAATACAGTCCAGAAGTTTTTATGGGAACGGGTAATGCTTACGCTGACCGACTATTGTCTGACTTCATTGTAAACAAAGCCTCATTGATATAATGTCATCAGTTATTAATGCAGTTTTATCAATGAAGCTGGATGTATATAAGCAGATTGATATTCAGGACGCAAACACTGGTTCTATAAAAAAAGAATGGATTTATGATAAAACTTTAGACTGTCATGCTAAAGGAGTAATAAGCAACTCAGCTACAACAAGAACTAGCGATAAGCAGGTATTCGACAATAGATACTATAATGATCAAATACTTCAGATAAGAACTAAAGACAGACTTACAATAAGAGAAAAGATAACAAATATAAGGGATTCAAGAGGAGAATGTGTTTGGACTGAGATAAACTTTCCAACCAACAGCCCAACTGTTTTTGAAGTCGTAGGAACCACACCAATAACAGATCCATTTGGATCGGTTTTAGGATATAACTCATCTGTAAGAAGATCGGAGAACCAGCAAATTGGCATCTGATAAATTACTATTACAAGCAGCCAGCGGATTAACAAAGTTAATGGCGGGACAACGAGTTGACGGAGCAATTAAAGATAGTACTGTGGCCCAGGTTTCCGCAGCAATATTTTATCAAGCAAATGTTGTAGCAAAATTAACAAACAGCACATCATTTAATAGAGCATTTGCAAAAACTATATTTAAGCAAATCGAACAGGATTTTGGCCAGTACATAGATGCGAAAGCAAGAACTTCTCCAAGGTCAATGCACCATGTATATGAATGGCAAAGAGTTGGTGACAAGGAAGCTAGGCTTTTTAAGTTAAACAAAATTTCTGAAGGCGTAATGTCTTTTCAAATCAATTATAACCTTCTGCCTTCAAAGTCCATGGTTCCAACTAAAAAGGGCAAGCATAGACATGTCTTTGTTAGCAAAGCAGAAATTATGGAACAGGGCAAGCCAGTTGTAATATCCCCTAGATCAGCAGAGAGACTCGTTTTTGATGTAAACGGATATACTGTTTTTATGCCCAAAGGAAAATCTGTAACTGTACAAAAGCCTGGTGGAGCAGCAACAAAAAATTCTTTTTTATCAGCATATAAATATTTTTTTACCAGCAATCTAGTTAGCAACTCAATTAAAGCTTCTGGATTTCAGAGATTATTTAATTCGTCTTTAACAAAAGCAATGAAGATACCTGTTAATATAAAAACGGTACAATATAAGTTCTCGCCTAATTCAGTTGCAAGCCAAGCTGAGGCGGCGGTAAGCACAGCATTTGCGGGGGTATAGAATGGTAAATTATAGATTAGACGCTATGTTTGAGATCAGAAAGTATCTTTGGGAAAAGTTAAGAGATGCTAATATATTTGATCCAGATGATTACTATAGTGACAATTTAAATGAAACTATAGTTCCAATTTTGCCAATTCAGCAGGCACCAGAAATGAATCAATTTTTAAGTGGCAAAAAGCATATAGTCTATGACAAAATAGGAATGTCATATGAAAACAATTGGCTTATATGCTGTGAGCAAATATTATTTACAATATACTCAACAGACATCTTAGACATTGTAGAGATAAGAAACTTTCTTACAGATGAGTTTCGCAGAATGGATGATTCTGCTAGAGACGTAAACCGTTGGGACAGCTTATCAGATAAATTTAAATTTCACAGTATATTTATATCGGACATGTCGCCGACAGCCCCATCAGAAGAGCTACAAGGGTTCTTGGCAGCAGATGTTATTTTGGAGATAAAATATTCCAGAATAACTGATAGATCTGGCAGATTTGCCTAGTTTGCTTTAGGCGACTAGGACATCTATAATTGGACATAGAGGGAAGGGCCTAGCCAGCCATTTATATATATATAAACATTTCATGAAATAGGAGGTTAGACTTCATGGCAGCACAAAACGTAGGTAATGCTAAAAACATTCTTGTCGGTGCTTCTCCATTGTTCCTTTCAGTAGAAGATTCTACAGTCGAAGGTTACGATGAGAGCATGGAAGCTGGCGTTGCAAATACATTCGTAGCGAACAAAAATCGCTTCGTTCCAGCATTTTCAACTTCAGAGTCATACACTGATACCCTTAACGCAGTTGCAGTAACAACTGCCACAACACAGGGAACAACACCAAAGGATGGAGGCGCATACCGTAACGTTGGTTATACAAATAATGGTCTTCAGATCACTTATAATCCAACATACGATTCAGTAACCGTCGACCAGCTACTTGATACAGCTAAGCTTTTCAAGTCTGCGATGGAGGTTATGATCGCAACCGAAATGTCCGAAGGTACATTAGAAAATATTCTTATTGTATTCGGACAAGGCAAGTCAACTTTGACAGAAGGAGATAACGACGAACTAGGTCTTGAGGCAGGTGCACTTGGTGCAGCTCCAACAGAGCGCCAGCTTGTCGCTATTGGAAAGGCTCCTACAGTAGCTTCTCCAAATACAGAGCGTGTATATTATGCACGTCGTGTTCTTTCAGTACAACAGTCACAGTTCTCGCTTGCTCGTACTGCTCCAACCACATTCCCAGTAACATTCCGTCTTCTACCATCTGGTGACTCAGCTCACGCAGGTTCAGAATACGGTAAGATTATTGACCGTGCTTGGACACCAGCATAATAATTAATTTTAATTATTAAATAAGGCCCCCAGAAATGGGGGCTTTTCATTTGTATCCACACCATCCTTATGTTATAATAATTAAGAATCCTAAAGGAGGATAAATTGGCTACTACAGTATACGACGTAGAAGAAATTGAATTACAAAATGGTGCTAAGGTAAAACTAAAGCCATTATCAATCAAGCAGTTACGTAAATTTATGGCTGCCGTACAAAAGACTCAAGAATCAACAGATGAAAATGCAACATTGAGCATTTTAATTGATGCATGTGCAGTTGCGCTAGAAACACAGTTACCAGATTTGGTATCAGATAGAGACGCATTAGAAGAAGCATTGGACGTACCAACAATCAATCGCATCCTTGAAGTATGTGGAGGGATTAAGATGGACGACCCAAACCTAATAGCGGCAGCGGTTCTGGCTGGTCAGAACTAGATCTTGCCGCTTTAGAAGGAGAAGTATTTCTTTTAGGACATTGGAAGAATTACGAAGAGTTAGAAGAAAACCTATCAATGCCAGAGCTCATTCAGACATTGAAATCAATGCATGAAAAAGAGCACAACCAGAGAAAGTTTGCAGCATCTCTAAAGGGAATACCGATGGACGATGAAGCAGAAAAATCAGGTCCTACGTTCGACGATGTCAAGCGGAGAGCACTTGGGATTAACGCATCAGCAGATGATGTAGTTAGTCTGCAAGGATCGTTCGCCTCAGAAGCTGGATTCGGAATCGGAATGGGATTGGGATACTCCAAGGGGTAGCAAATGGCCGATGATCAGATTGTAACTAATATAGTTGCGAAAGCTGATCTTTCAAGCCTTGTCACGGAAGTGCACAGGGCTACTGCCAGCCTACAACAATTACAACAAAACCTTTCATCAGCTGGAAAATCAGTTGCTTCACAAATAAAGGTTATCAATAACTCATTCGGAGAAACGTTACGAAGTACTGGACAGTTTGCGTCTCATTTCGTAACACTACATTCCGATGTAGAAAGATTTGGAAAAGGCTTAGACTCTGGAAGATTAAAATTAAGAGATTATTATAGTGCTTTTAATCAGCATGCAAAACAAAGTGGCGGATTAATTAGAGACCTTGCTAAGCAGCAAGTAATGTTACAAAATGCAGTTATGCAGCCATTGGGTAGAAATGCTCAAGGCTTAATGCAATACAATGTACATATTCCAAGAGGTTTAGATTTAGTAAAAAATAAAGCAAACTTAGCTCGTATGGAATTGCAGATTATGAATCGTGCAATTAATGAAGGAGCCACAGCATTAATTAATTGGGGTAAAAATACTCAGTGGGCTGGTCGTCAGTTAACAGTTGGATTGACTGTCCCTATAGCAGGTTTTGGTGCGGCAGCAGCCAAAGCATTTAGAGAAGCAGACCAAGAGTTAACAAGATTATCTAAGGTGTATGGAGATATAGGCGGCGCAACAGCTGATGAACTTACAAAAGTAAGAAGAGATATTATTGCAACATCTAAAGAATTGTCTGCTGCATTAGGCGTAAATTATAAAGAAACTATTTCATTAGCCGCTGATATTGCCGCAACAGGTAAGCAGGGCAACGAACTGATGGGCTCATTAAGAGAAACAACTCGATTAGCCGTACTTGGAGAAGTAGATAGAGCAGAGGCGATGAAGGCCACTCTGGCAATTCAAACTGCCTTTAAACAAAATACAGATGAACTATCTGAATCAATTAACTTTTTAAACGCAGTTGAAAACCAAACTTCAACAACTCTAAATGATTTAGTAGAAGCAATTCCCAAAGCTGGTCCAGTTATTAAAGGATTAGGTGGAAGCGTTCAAGATTTAGCTCTATACCTTACAGCTATGCGTGAAGGTGGAATATCTGCATCAGAAGGAGCTAACGCATTAAAGTCTGGTCTTGCTTCTTTAATTAACCCAACAGATGTGGCGGTTGCTAAGTTTAGTAATTGGGGAATAGATATTTTAGGAATGGTTCAAAGAAATGCTGGTAATACAACTGGCATGATTTTGGAAATGCAATCTGCATTAGATAAACTTGACCCACTGCAAAAGCAGCAAGCAATTGAACAATTATTTGGTAAATTTCAATTTTCAAGACTTAATGCTTTATTTAACAACTTAGGAAGACAGGGTAGCCAAACGCTCCAGGTAATGGATCTTATGAAGGCCAGTGCTGGGGATCTGGAGGCTGTAGCGGGCCGAGAATTAGCAGCCGTAACTGAATCTGCATCTGGACAATATAAGAGGGCTATAGAGTCTTTAAAGGCCGAATTATCAACATTAGGTGAAGACTTCTTAACAATAGGAACTAAGTTCATTAATATTATAACTAAACTATTAAAGTTTTTAAACAATTTACCAGAACCAGTAAAGAAATTAATAACAGCATTTGGAGGATTAACCGCAATTGCTGGACCAATAATTATGTTAACTGGTGTTCTTGCAAACTTTGCTGGATATCTGTTAAAAGGATCAACTAATTTAAAAGCATTACTTTCTGGCTCAAAGGGATGGAAAATGCTTACTCCAGAAATTGTTGCAGCAAATCATGCTGCTCAATCCCTAGAGGCAACATTTTATAGTGATGCACAGGCGGCAGCTGTATTGGAACAGGCTTTAAGAAACCTTGTAGACGAGTTTAATGTTTTAAATAATGCAGTAAATAGTGGAAACATATCTGTAAAGCCAGCAATTTCTACAATGGGTAATAATTTAATAATGACTGGCGGAACACAAATAGAAGTAGATCCTACTCATAGACTTACTGGAGAAAGAGATACTAGAGCATTCTCACACATTAATCCAAGAAAGAGCGGTCATGCTGGACAATTATTGGGTGTAGTTCCAGGAGCAATACCAGTAAATAGAAGGCTGGGTGCAACTCCACAAATGTATATGACCGAAAGACTTCCAAATATAGAAGGTCTGACTTCTGTTGGAGGAGTTTCAACTGGAATTGTTGCACAGGAAGCGGCTAAGTTCCATGCATTAATGGCTACGCTTGGAATGCAAACTGAAGCAGAGGTGGCAGAATTAAAGAAGGTAGTCGCTTTAGGCGGAACAATAAGCTCAGATCTTTTAAATACATATGATGACTTGCTTCCAATAACATCAAAGTTTGCTAATAAAGCTGCTTCAGAATCAGCCTTAATTGTTGCAGAATTACGTGCAGCTAAAATTACCGTAGATCAGGCTAGAATTCAAATCATGCAGCTCAATGCACAAATTGAGGCAGAAATGTCTGCTGAAATATCTCAATTAGCAGCAGCTCGTGGAAGAACAATTGATTTTTCAAAAGCTCCATTAATAAATCAAGCTGTAACAGATCCTACTGGAAAATATACTTTAAGAGATATGTTTAAGCGTGAAAGCAGCAAGAATGTTTTGGAGGAGTTCGGCAGACTTCGTGGAATTAAAACATTTGGCGCACCTTACAGCATGGAAGTAAATAGGCCAAAAAGATTTAACTCTGGAGGAGCAGTATACTCTTCTCCAAATATTGTTCCTGGTCCAAATGTAGACTCCGACATTGTTCCAGCAGTTTTAACTCCTGGAGAATTTGTTGTAAATAGAAAAGCTACTCAAAGAAATCTTCCATTACTAATGGCAATTAATAATGGCACATTGGGTGGAGAAGTTTCTAATCAACAGTTCGGCTACGGAGCACAAGCTGCTACATCTCCATTTAGATCCACTTCATCTGATGTTGATATGTTATATAGTTATGTTGATAGTCTTATGGATGACAGCTATGATGCTAGGTTTAAATCAAGCGCTATACTTAATGACGCTATGGGAATTATGCAGGCGAGAATTACAAATGACCCAGACGATGCAATCGCAAGAGCAAGAAAGTATTTTGAGCAGGCCACAAATTTAGCAGAAACCGAAGGAATAACATACAGAGAAGCAAGAGATAGAATTCTTCAACAAAATCCTAAACTTATTTCCTTAAGAAGTGGACGCCAGCCAGTGTTATCAAATGAAGCAAGAAAATTAATTGGTGATACTATGCGTAGATCTGGTTATCCAATTGGAAGAAATGCAGAATTTTTGCAAAGAGGACACATTGATCCAATAGGAACACTTACTACTCACGGAGTAGGATATTTTGGGCAGGCTATCGCTGATCCATATAATCAGTTTACAAGAATGTTAAGTGTAAGGTTGCCAGAAATTGAGGATAGAATACCAGACAATTCTTCTGCTGCAAAAGCTAGAGCAAATGCAATAGTTAAAACATTGGGCTTTGAAGACTATGATGATTTTATTTTAAGAAGAGGAGAAGTTGATAATATAGTTTCAACTGGAAGACCTCTTAGAAGAAGCCCAGTACCTCTTGGCCTATTTAGATTCTTAAACCCAGTAAGAAGAAATATGGGAGGAATGATTCCTGGATACAGCAGGGGAGGAGGAGTCGCTAAGTCTGGAAGACTTTTTTACGGAGACAACAGGCCTTCATATTTAAGTGCTGCAGACATTGCATCCAGAGTTCCTTTACAACAAACTTCAACTGGAATGCGTACTCCAGGATTAATGCAAGCATTTGGTCAAGGGTTTAAAGAAGGAAGACCTTTAATAAGTACTGGCGCAGGACCCGTTGATCCATTTGTAAAAATGAACGCCATATCCATGGGCGGAAGCATGCTAGGAATGGGTGCAATGAGCATGGGCCAATCAGGTCTTGGAATGGGAATAATGGCTGCAGCAAATTTCCTTCCACTACTAACTCCAAAACTAATGGCAATAAAAAATGCTATGTCTGCTGCTGCAGGTGGTGCTGGAGGATTAACAAAAGCATTTAAGCTATTAGGAATGGCAACAAAGTTTGCTTGGCCTATAGCTGCAATAACTGCAGTCGGCTTTGCCCTAAAGAAACTTTATGATAACGTAAAAGAGTATCAAAGAGAACAAACTTTATTAAATGGAATGACAGAAGAAGGTGCTAAGCAGGCTGGAATAAAGTATAATAATTTATCTTCTTCTATTAAAAATGTAACAGAACAAATTAGAGCTCAGAGGGCTATGGGCAAGGCAGCATTTGAAGCTGTTGCTCCAGCTGGACTTCCTGGAATGTCGATAACAATAAAGGAAATGAAAGAAGCCAAAAAATTTGCTCAAGAAAATTTAACAGAGTTTGTTGACACATTTAATTCAGCATCAAGAGATCAGGTTGTACCACTAGCTCAAAACATTAAGGCACAATTTATTGCTGGTGGCATGAGTGCAGAAGAAGCAACAAAGAAGATATATGGAATTGTTGCCGCTTCTGAAAAATCTAAAGAGGCATTAAATGTTTTAGGGTCTTCTGGATTTGCTATCATAAGAGATAAAGCTTCAGCTGCTGATTTTATGGTTAAAAATTTAGTTAAAAACTTAGAAGGAATGACTAGAAGCAAAGATTTAGGAAATGCATTTAGTAATACCCTAAATGTAATTGATGGAATTAGAAAGGGATTAGAAGGAACTAAGGACGCTACTGGTAATGTAATAGATCAGTCAGAGGCCTTAAAACAAACACTAGAGCAAGTTAAAAATATAAATGGCTCAGATAAGCAAATTGGAGAGGCCAAACTAGATCAGTTGGAAAAGTCTCAGCCAGAGTTGGCAGCTATACTTAATTCAGCAGATACCATTGCTAGTGCCTATGCTAAATGGCAAATTGCAATTTCTGGAGCTAGAGTTAATTTGAAAAATATGACTGCCGATCAGGCTCTCATGCTTGCAGAGTTTGACACAGCCATGTCTACTGCTATGACTAATTTATCTAAAGAGGCTGGAGACAACAGTACTTTTGGAAAAGTTGGAAAGCAAATAGCTAGACTAAATAAAATTGCTTTATCTACTTCAGCAGCAGCCCAAAGAAATGCCGAAAAGGCAAGAAAGCAAATTGAAGAAGAGATAAAGTTAATTGATGAAAAGATTAAAAAGATTAATGAAGAGGCTGACGCAAAGATTAAAGCTCTTCAAAGAGTTCAACAAAAAGAAAATTATCAATTAGATTTACAAAGAGCTCAGCTTGATTATCAGGATGCAATTGCTAGAGGAGATATGGCAGCGGCAGCTAGAGCTCAGCTAGCCATAGACCAGCTTGTTAAGGAACGTCAAAATACATTAGCAATAGATGCAATCCAAGATGAAAGAGAAAGAAAGTTAAATAAGGCTAACAAGGAAAAAGAGGCTAAGCAAAAACAACTAGAAGCAAAGGCTGAAGCTTTTCAAAATAGTCAAATGAATGCTCAAGAAGCAGCTTCAGTTCGTGATGAATTATTAAAGCAACAAGCTGAATATCAAAGAATTGTTAAAGAACTCGCATATGCCCAAGCAATGCCAAGCGGCACAGTAAAACAAAATACAGCAAGACAAAAAGCAATAGAATCAGCAACAGGTCAATTGGTTGGCTTCCAGTCAACAGTAAGAGATTTTGCAACAACTGGAACAGCTGCACAAAAGAAAGCTTTCTCTGAAGCTTTTAAGGATATGCTATCTCAACCTGCTGGAGTGTTTCAGAATATGGGTTCTGTTGTTGGCGGTAAGTATGTTCCTGGCGGAAATGTTTCCACAATAGGAAAATCCACACAAGACGATATTGAAAGAGTTCAGAGAGAAGCTTTAGCTATCACTGGAGGCAAAACTTTAGCAGACCTATATAGACTTATAAATAATAAGGGAATAGGCAAGGGCGATGGGGCAACATATGGGAAAGATAATCCGTATGTATTACGTGGAACTTATGAGACGAAGAAGGACGGGTCTCTGACTGATGCTGCACGTGGACAAATTGTAGATAGATTAAAGTTACAAAGAAACGATTTCTTTGAGTATAAGGGTCAGTTATATAGAGTTACTGGATCAAAGACAAACACTCAAAGAGCTTATTTGCAAAAAGCAGCTGGCGGAATGATAACTGGTCCAGGATCTGGAACCTCTGATTCTATACCAGCAATGCTTTCCAATGGTGAGTATGTAATAAATGCTGCTGCTGTAAAGAATATTGGCGTACCTATGTTAGATAGAATTAATGGAATGGCTCAAGGTGGACTAGCCACTAGATTTGATATTCCAAAATATTCAACTGGTGGAAGAATAATGTATGGATCTGGCGGTGGACCAGCAGGAAACTCAAATGCATTATATAATATTAATGTTACACTTAATGGATCAGATATGAATCCTGACGATGTGGCTAAGGCTATCAGCAGAGAAATGAAGCTAAGAGAAGCAGCATCTGGAATAGGTAGGAGGTACTAATGGCATTTGAGAATTTACCTAAAGGTTCTATCCTTTACATAAAGGCAACAGACCCTCTTGCTATAGATCCTGCAAATAATCAATTTACCTATGGTGGATCTACATTTACTGCTCCAGGACAAAAGTATTTATCGGCGGTGGCTACAAGAAACGGACTTGCCGTCGGAAATAAAACTCAAACCAGATTTAGAAGAGTAACAGAGCATAATAGGTCAGAATTTAGTGTAACCCCTATCAGAATAGAAAGGCAAGAAAGAATGGCTAATGGGTCTCTACGTAAATACGTAATAGCAGACAAGAAGTCATTTAGCCTATCTTGGACAATGTTGCCATCATTTAGAAATGAGACGGTAGATGGAGCATGGGGGGCGGAAGACCTAAAAGCCTTCTATGAATCTACACTAGGACAAGGTACATTTGATATTATGATAAATCCTACATCCTTTGATCCAGCAGTCAATTTAGAGAATACAGGCGTATTAGCAGATGATTATACCTATACAGTTACATTTACATCTTGTGACTTTGTAGTAGTTAAAAGAGGCATCCAGGCATATTGGAATGTAAATATGAGCATGGAGCAGGTATGATCCAATTAAATGAAACAGTTAAGAATATATTAAAGACGAGTAGGAGTATCTCTACTTCGGCGGGCGCACTTATTGAGTACAATATGAATAATATGGTGAATCATATTAGCGGAACATCTAATGCTAATTATGGAGACCTTACTAATGCTTATAATAAGTTATTTCCTATAGACACAATATACAAACCATTTAGACCCTTACTCCCAGGAATTAAATATTTAATTTATACAGTAGGGAATACTGACACTCAAGAAAACTCATTTGTTTCCCCCAGAGAATTAAATCCAGAAGGCACAAGACTATACTATCCTGGAGACAGCATGACATACAAGTATTGGCTTGGCCCTAAGGATGAAGATATTAGTATTTCTATCTCATACTTTAAAGATGAAGCTAAAACAATTCCAAAAATAATCGTAGCAAATAAAATTATTGCAAGATTTGAGGTTAGTCATGATGTTCCAACTTCATGGACAATTACCGCAACTAAGCAGGACAACACTACAATCACTGCAACAGGAACCGCACTTGTTAATGGTCAAGCAACGATTTACTATAACGGAACAACTTGGTCTACAAGCGAACCATCTACATTTAATGCTTATCAACAATTTAAATCTATATCATTGCAAGCCGTTAACTCAAACAGTGGTAAGCTAATAGGAGTAATAGAGTTTGCCCCTATTTGGGTGGTAGACATTACAAATGATATTCAAAGTTTTAATATTTTAAAAGAAACCAGCGACGACACAGACTCAATTATTCCAGTAGGAAATTTAACAGCAAATACATTGTCGTTATCTTTAAATAAATATACTCAAGGATCTTTAAAGTTAAAAGAGTACCTTAGAGATTCTGATATAGACCCTACAATATTATACGCATTTAAAGATGCAGTTATTAAACCTTATATAGCAATTAAAGATGGAGCCACATCTTATAAAATAAATCAAGGATTATTTTATATGCATTCATGGTCTATCGGAGAGTTTGGAAATGGCGATGTAACGGCTTTAGATTCCGCAAAAATACTTCAAGAAATTTTATGTCCTGAAATATTAATACAGGACTATCCAATTACTGCTGTGATAAGAACACTGTTAGACTCTGTAGGATTTTCTAATTATAAGTTTTATGTTAAAGATGAGGACGAATCTATTCCTTCCGTTAAGTACTGGTGGTCGGACAGAAGCAAGACAGTTTGGGAATGCCTACAAGAGCTATGTAGAGACATACAAATGAATGCGTTTGTTGACGAAAATAATATACTTAACTTTTATAGTAGGGAGTATATTTATGACTCAGAAAAAAATCCTGATTGGATTTTAACTAGTGAAAATTATGTAGATGGCAGCACTACAATTATTCCAAACATAGTAGACTTTTCTTCTTCAGAGATAGCATCTGCAAATGCTGTAAAGGTAATATGGTCAGCAGCTTCTACATCAGAATATGACGGATCATCTTCGCCACTATGGAAATCAGAAGAGACATACTTAGGCGCAGGAACATTAGCTGATCCATTGACGAGCACAGACGAATATTTTTCTTTAAACAATAGCACAATATCTCAAGACAATAACTTGCAAGCATTATTTAGCTTTAATGGATACGTTTTGATTAATGATGAGATTATTGAATATGATGGCATTGAATACCAGTATGTTCCAAAAGATGGGCCTTCTGATCCTCAAGAAGTATTAATTAAGTCTGAGTCTGATATTTACAAATATAGGTACCTGTCTAAACCAGGGTATGAAGATATTAACAATATTAATAGTGCATACTTTAAGCCAACAGGAAGGTACAAGATTAAATCAAGAGCTTTGTGGAATACAAAAACACCTCCTACTCATGAAAAATCTCCAAACTCATACATCAATGTGGCTGGAGAAAATGATCCTAAAAAGTTTAATAGATATTCAGTTAAACTTCTATCTGCCACAGCATCTACCAAAAAAGAAGACGATCCAGGATTATTTAAGTCTGACGCAAATTCTCAACAGAATACTATTAGTAAATCATTTTTAGCTTTAAGTAATTTGGACAAGGATAAAACTACATATGATATAGCAGTCAGATCCTTTGACTCAATAGATATTTCAAAAAATTACTTTGCATTTGGCACCAGAATGTATTTTGATACACAGTTTGAAAGCCCTGCACAAATAGGAGGCTTAGCCCTTTTTACATCTAATGATGGCAAGAATGGCTACTATATAACTATTCATACAACTGCATCTTCCAAAACAAAAAAAGAAGTTAGAATTATGAAATTTAGTAATAATGGCAAAGTGTTGTTGTTAAAAGATAGTCAATCAAAAAGTATAAATAGGTTGGCTGGCATATATGCTGGCCAAGCATACAATATAGATGTTAGGCTAAAAGTTGGAGTAGAACAAAACGAAATAGTTGTGTTTATTAACGGATTTAAAATAAAGGCTGTTGATAACAATACAGATACATCTCCAAAATTATCAAAAGGGAAAAACATAGGATTACTCTGCGGACAAGGGGTTGTATATTATGAATATGCGTATGCAAAGTCTATAGAAGACACAGAGTATGAAAATTCAACTGCAAAGAGTAGTTTCTTTTTTGACGGAGTTTTTTCTGACGATACGATTTCATTACTACATGGAAATATCGTTTATTCACAAGGAGAGAATGAAAATAAAAGAGATGAGGCGTTCCTGGAGTTTGGCACTACTGCCAGAGAAATAAGAAAGTCTAAGGTTAAATATAATGGAGGGCCTTCAATTCCGTTAAAGTTTTCTACGGCTGCAAATAAGTATGCAACCGTTCTTGACACTAAACTTCAGCCGTTTGAAGCCGAAGCTTATGTTTTAAACAACACATCAACTTTTATTCCATTGGATGATGGAAACTATAGCAGTTTTTATGTATTAGGAAATACAGTAAATAAATCTAGCCCATTAGAATATAGTACACACGATGCTTCTGAGCTTGCAACAAAAGAGCCAGTCATATTTGAATCAAATTGGATACAAACTGAACCAGCAGCTAAGGCCTTGGCGGATTGGGTATCTAGTACTGTTTTAAATAAAGGAAGATATGTAGAAATGAATATCTTTGGAAACCCAGCCTTATCAGCTGGAGACATAGTATCAATAAATTATCCATTGCAACAGCTAGATGCAAACAACAAGTATATTGTTACACGGGTAGAAACGCAATATTCTGAGGGGGTATCCACTAGACTAACCTGCAGAGCTATTGGATAGTCAAATGGTATAATAAATAAATGGGTAAAGAGACCGATAAAAAATTAAGCTCTTTAGATATATCTGAAGTAGCACCAATTGTTGTAGATAAATTTTCTACCGATGATTATTTTTTAGCTAACAAATGGCGTGGCGGCAAACCATTAACTGGCATAATTACAAATGCAAAGTTTCCATTTAGCATAACCGAAGGCGGAAGCGGAGGAGATGGTGATGGAGACGGTGACGGAGATGGGGAAGATCGTCCAGGAGTAGGAGATATATCAATAGTAAGCCAAGAGGTTTATTATGACAATGCTGGAATGGCAAGAGTAAAAGTAACATTTAAAGTTTATAATTCAAGCGAGGAGCCTATAGACAAGTTTGCATTTGTCATAGCGCCTAAGGTATAGGAGAGAAATGATAACTCAATTTGGAAAACGTTTTTTGACAAACTTTATAGCTGGCAATGCCTCATTTGCGACTAAAGATTTAGCAGTTGGTATTGCAAATAATTCTGAGTATTCATTATCTAACACAAACTCAAGACTAGGGTTTGAATTCTATAGAATGCCAGTAGAGTTTGGAGGAATAAATATAGACACTTCTGTATCTCCAAATACTTATACTGTTATATATTCAGCAACACTACCCTCAGACCTTGCTGGTAAAATAAACGAAATTGGAATATTTCCAGGAACCAGATCTTCAATAAATAATTACGATAGCAAATTTATTACAGACTTTGAGCTGCCTTTTGACTGGAGCCCAACTCCAGACATAGATCAATCTAATTATAGAGTTGGTAATAGTTCACTTGTATTTGAATCAAACGGGGCGGCAGATCAAGAATATGTTTCTACTATAGAAACTTTAGATATTAGCGGATACAGTAATTTTGACACAATATCTTTTTCATTCAAAGCATTAGATTCTAATTTATCTGAAATTAAATTAAGATTATATAGCTCAGCATCTAATTATGTAGAAATGATATTTGACTCTTATTCTGCAGGAAACAATATTGTAGAAAAAACTTTATCGGAGTTTGTAACGGTTGGGTCTCCAGATAAAGCAAATATAACACAAATAGGAATTGTTATATCCCCAACCTCTTCAGCAACATCAGTCGTTGTTGACGGGTTAAGAATAAATGACGAAGACACTTTTGATCCAGCATATGGACTTATTTCTAGAAAGGTTTTGCCTTCTGAGGTTGAAAAAGTTTCAGGTAAAGAATTAATTATAGAATACAAGATGGACCTTTCTTTCGGAGGATAAATTGGCTCAATATCAAGATCTAAATAGCCAGACTAGGGATGGTGATTACTTTAAAGTAGTAATTGCAGATTTAGACCCTAGTACTGATTACCTATTAAGATTCGGTTGGGTGTTTTCTGATAAGGAAAAGGGAGAAAGCCCACTCTCTAATGTATTTGAATTTAGAACAATAGATGCAGTTAAGCAGGAAGTAGCAAATGTAGTTGCTACCTGGGAGGGAACTACTCTCAAGGTGACATGGGACAAGACATCAACCCTAGCCAAGGGATATCAAATATATTTAACTAATTCATCAACTACAAGAAGTTGGACACAATCAATAGACGCCTCACAAACTCAGCAGGTTTGGACACTATCTAAAGAATCTAATAAAGCAAATTTTGGTAACACATTTAGAACTTCTTTTACAGGATTTTTAAAAACTACATATTTAGATGGCACGACATCAGGAGTTGCATTTACGGTACCAGAATACGCAGATGCAATATGCTCGCTTTCTATAGGTGTTGATGATTGGTCGGTCACCTCAATAGACAACGGATTTACAGCTTCATGGAAAATAAATTCCGTAGATTACCCAACTTATAAGTACACAGAAGTTTGGGTTGAAGATCCAGACACATTAGTTTATGATAAGGTTTATTCTGGAACTGGTCCAGCAACCGAAAAACTTTATTCGCTAGCTTTACATAATGTAAAGATAAAACACTTTTCTGAAAGTGGTTGTAGCACTGGGTTTTCTGATGTCAAGCAGGCTAAGGCTTTTGACACTATAGAGTTTGATAATACTCCACCAGACCCAGTAGTAAATCCAACAGCAGCTTGGAGCGGTACAGACTTAGTTGTTTCCTTTACTATGCCAGCTCAAAACATACCAACATATGTAAAGGTTCACCTTACTTACTCTGGACAAACAGAGTACTTTGAAAAAACAGTTTCTGGAATTGCGGCTTCTGCGAGCACGTCAGTAAAAATTAGTAGAACAGAATTAATTGACGGATTTGGAGCCAGCCCATCTTCATTTACAGCTGGATACGTAACAGACTTAGACATATATAGGAATGAGAATACAACTCAAGTTCTTATATCAAATATATCTTCTATATCTAAACCAAATCCATTAGCTGGAAAGACTACAACCATTTCTGTAGCAGGAGCCGCTAATGCCTATGTAGTTTCTTCAAATTTTGACTCAAAGGCAACTGGAATAAAAGTTTATCAAAGCTCCACAGAGAATGGAACTTATACATTAGTAGCCTCATCTAATTCTAGTCCAGTTATTGTCTATGATGAAACTAATGCTGGCAACACCGTTTGGGTAAAAGCAGAATGGACTTCTGAAGATGGAAACGCTTCAATATCTATAGCACATTCAGTAGAAATTCTTGATGTAGGTGCTTTGTCTATTATTGAAAATCCAATTAAGATAAAAACCAACGGATCTATATTTGCTGGAACTCTTGATATAAATGATGAGCCAGTTTTAACTGGAGCTAGAGCAGTATTTAATAAGCGTGGTTTTTTCTTATATGACGATAATGATGAGAATGGGCTGAATCCTACTACACAAATTATTGGTGAAGATAATGGAGTTACTGCTACCTTTATAACTAAAAAAGCAAAAATTGCTAACTGGGTTATATCTGATACAAAAATAGAAAACACTTTAAATGCTGCGGCAGGTTCATACACTGGATTATCTCCTAGCGGCACCTATGCCTTTTGGGCAGGAGGAGGCGTAGCTGGAGGATATTCAGTTAATGCTAATGAAGATGCAAAGTTTTCTGTAACTAAAGAAGGCTCTGTGATTGCAAGAAATATAAAAGTTTTAGGCGGAGAAATACAAGTAGGGTCTAAATTTAAAGTAAACACTCAAGGAGATCTTGAGGCTACAAACGTTAAATTATCTGGAGAGATTAAAGCGGCTTCTGGAATATTAGGAACTGTTGAAATAGGCGGAACAATAGACGGAGTCACATATGCTGGACAATTATTAATTGATGCATCCAATGGGTCAAAAGTAGAAATTGGAAAATATACTAGTGGTGACATAAAGAATCCCGTAAATGGATTTTCTGGAATTCAAGTAACTGGGTCTACTGGAAAGTATGTGCAACTGGATCCATTAAATGGAATTATAGCAGTTAAGGGAGATATAGGTGGCTGGGAGATAAAAGCTACTGAGATATCTAAAAATCAAACAAAATTAGGATCTGATGGATCTATTCAGGCTGGTGCAGACGGAGTATTTAAGGTTACAACCGCAGGAGCATTAACTGCTACTGACGCAACTATAATGGGAACTGTCAGGGCAAACGAAGGCGGATTTGGAACATTTAAGTCTGACATGACAGATATTGATAAGGGCTGGAAGATAGATGCAGCTAAATTAGTTTCAACTGGCTATTCTACTGGAATCACTAAAGTAGAACTTGATGGAGAAACTGGTTCCATAAAAGGCGCAAACATTTTTGGCTCAGTATTATATTTAAACAATACTGGAGCTACTACTGGCACAGATTATATTTCTTCTGGAGGTAGTTTTAGGTTAGGTCAGGGCAGAGTGAATTATAATTATTCTACAAATACCTTGGCGGTTCAAGGAGACATTCATGGTTCCGATGTATATATAGGAACATATGATGATGATAATTATACTGATGCTCCAGATTACATTAAAGGCAATGGACAAATAAGGTTAGGAAATGGTAGAATAGTTTATGATCCTGGATCTAGTGAATTAAGTATTACTAATACAAAACTTTATTTAAATATTGTAAGTAATGAAGACGGAACATTTGGAGATTCAACAGTTGTTCAAGATAAAAATGGGTTATTGACTACTGGAAGAGCTTTTTATTATGGTGGAAATTTTTATCCAGATGGTGCTACGTCAAGAAGTACGGCACAAGGTGGAAGAGATTTTGTTGTTGGTGATGTATGGTTAAGCAGAAAGGCATAAATGAGTTGGTGGAGAAAGGCTAGTCCTACCGATACTGGCAGCCATAATATAAACGGTTGGATCCAAATGAAAAGTATTTGGAGAAAAGCCTCACCTCAAGATGAAGCAAACTCTAATGCAAGTCAAAATCCGTGGGTAATTGATGGATGGCTAAAAATAAAAAGTGCTTGGCGACTAGATTCAATAGTAAATGGTGTTAGAAATTGGGTAAGAATATTTTCTGGCACTAATCTTCCAACTCCTAAAATTCCATACCCAGAGCTATACTATATTTGGCCAGATGGTTTTGAAACAATTGATAGTCCAATCAATGGGTCAAGCATGTATGTTACAAGAGGATCTTGGACAGAAGAGCCAGAAGAATTTAGATTAAGAATTCAAGAGCTTGCACCAGGAGGAACATGGTCTGCATTATATGATTTTACTAAAATTTATGAAGAATATTTAGAGTCTCAGTCAACAAACAAATTCCCATCAGATGCAAATGCGGCATCTAGACCAGTTATATCTAAAACTAAAACTAGGCAAGGGTATAAGTTTAGAGGAAGGGTTGATGCAAAGACTCCAGGAGGTTTAGAAAACTTTTATATAACTCCAGAATCAATGCCTAGAATTGACTTCTACATAGCAGACTTTATTGTGTATGACGAAGAATCTGACGGAGCTACATTTAGCTGGTCTTACGCAGCACTTGCTACAGGCAATACCGTAAGTGACAATTTAGACATATTTTCTCAAAAACTTAATGTTTATGACGAATTAGGTGAGTTATTGATGTCAATTCCAGTAACCACCCCAACAACTACATACATATTAACTAGCCCACTTCTTGAGCCAAATAAGATTTACAGTGTTGAGTTAGAGGTTGTTGGAACAGATGGTTATACTGAGACAGATGATAAAACTATAGATTATGCTTATGTGGACTTAGAGACTATTATAGACGAACCAGTAAATGTTACACCACCAACTCTTACCCTTCAATCTGGAATAGAAAACAAAACAGGTTCAACTTATAGGCTTTCTTCTGGAGAGTGGACAAACGAACCAACAGAATTTAGATATCAGTTAGAGTTAAATAATGCAGCTGGAACCGTGCTAGCTTATTACCCATCTTCTACTGGTTACACTTCAGAAACTTATTTCGATTATCAATTTACTAGCCCAACTACAAATACAGTTTCTGGATCTGTAATAGCAAGTAATGGGGCTGACAGCCTTCCAGCATACTCAAACTCTATAGGACCAATTACTCAACTTCAGTATACTATAACTTATGAGGAGCTTGGGGGTACAGTAGTATCAGATGATATTGTAAATGCAGGAAGCAGTGTATTTTTGCCAACTACCTCTAGGCAAGGTTACATTTTTAATGGATGGTACACAGAGCCACTAGGTGGTGGCACTTATGTTGGTGGAGGAGGCCCAACTCCTACATCATACACTCCAACTGCAAGTATAACTCTTTATGCTAGCTGGACAGGAATAGAGTATACAGTAACGTGGAATAAAAATGATGGAACTTCAGACTTTACTTCTGATACTGTTATTTCTGGAACCACAATATATGCACCAACGCCCTCTTCTAGAGAACATTATAATTTCACTAGATGGAGAAATCCACAGTCTGGTGGAGACCCAATATTTCTTAATGCTGGTGATGCGTGGATAGTAACATACTCATTTCAATTTTATGCACAATGGGTTGCAAAAACTTATACTGTTACATTTAATTATGGCTCAGGAACTGGAACTCCAGCGACAAGATCAGTTCAATATCCAGGAACAGTAACTTTACCTACTCCAGATTCAAACGCAGACTATATTTTCAATGGATGGTACACTGGTCCAAACGCAACGGGAACTTTTGTCGGAGGAAGCGGGCCAACACCAACACAGTATCAGCCAACAAGCAATATAACGCTGTATGCAGACTATACAATTGCTCAGCGTACAATAACATGGAATGCCAACGGAGGAACGGGAGGAGGAACTACTGGACCGTTCAATGCAGGGACAGCTCATACTGCGCCGTCACCAGGTACGAGAGCAAACTATGCATTCTTATATTGGAGAGATTCTATTTCTGGAGACTTTGCCTACCAAGTTTCAGACGGAGGAAGTTTTGTTCCACCATTTAGTGGTATGACTTTCTATGCTAGATGGTCTTTAAATCAATATACAGTTTCATATAACGGAAACGGTGGAACACCAACTAGAACTTCAGATATTGTGAATGCAGGATCATCAATCACATTGCCTTCAGCTTCAAGAGATGGCTACGTTTTAGATGGCTGGTACACTGCTGCTACTGGAGGAACATTTTTAGGAAATCCAGGGTCATCATATACACCGTCTGCTTCAGTTACTATATATGCTAGATGGTCTGTTGTCACATACACAGTAACGTGGAACGCAAATGGTGGCACCGTTAACCCAACATCAAGCTCAGGAGTTTTGGGTCAAGTTGTGACTGCACCTACTCCCACCAGAGACGGATATACTTTTGTTTATTGGAGAAATCCATCCTCTGGAGATATGCTTTACAATATATCAGCAGGAGCTAGCTGGTCTATAAATGGCAGCATAACTTTTACTGCAGTTTGGTCAATAGCCCAGTACACAGTATCTTTTAGTGCAAATGGTGGAACTGTTAGTCCATCTTCTAGCACCGTGAATGCTGGATCTTCAGTCACCTTGCCAACACCAAGCAGAGACGGATATAGTCTTAATGGATGGTACACACAGTCTTCTGGCGGCACCTTTCTTGGTCAACCTGGTACAAGTTACACTCCAACTTCCTCAATTACCATTTATGCACAATGGGCAATAACACAATATACAATAAACTGGAATGCCAATGGAGGAACGGGCGGAGGAACTACTGGACCGTTCAATGCAGGAACCTCACATACCGCACCATCTCCAGGAACAAGAAGTGGCTATGCATTCCTTTATTGGAGAGATTCAATTTCAGGAGATTTTATTAATCAAGTTTCTGATGGAGGAAGTTTTGTACCTTCTGGAAATACAACTTTTTATGCTAGATGGTCTCAAAATACATTCACATACTATGTTGGAACTTCAACATGTAATGTTTTGTCGGGATGTTATTCATCATTACCTTCAGCAAGCGGACCATTTGATGGAGTTGGATCTATGCCGACTGATATTACAGAGGGCCCATCTAACGCTAGAGTAAAAACTGTTTATAGATCTACTTATGCTGATGCACTTGCTGCGGCTGCCAATGCATCTTGTGTTAATTGCACACCAGCACCGTTCTTCCCGCCCTTCTTCCCGCCTTTCTTCCCACCGTTCTTCCCTCCATTTTTCCCTCCGTTCTTCCCACCATTCTTCCCAGCACCAAGTGTTTACTATATAGGAACTTCTACATGCAACGTATCATCTGGTTGCTACTCTAGCCTTCCATCTGTTAGTGGGCCATTTAACGGAACTATGCCATCAGATACCACAACTGGAGGAACAACTGCCAGAGTTAAAACTGTATATAGATCTACAGAGGCAGAAGCGTTATCAGCAGCAGCAAACGCATCCTGCATTAGCTGCGCCCCAGCACCGTTCTTCCCTCCGTTCTTCCCTCCGTTCTTCCCACCAACATTTGGTCCGTTCTTCCCACCGTTCTTCCCACCGTTCTTCAAAGCACCAGCACCGTTCTTCCCTCCATTCTTTGGTCCGTTCTTCCCACCATTCTTCCCACCAACATTCGGACCATTCTTCCCACCAACATTTACAACCCCATTCTTCCCAGGATTTGGATACTAAACTATAGACGATGTTCATCTTATATGATAAGATTATATAAAGGAGAAAGTTTATATGTCAGTTAAATGGGAAAAAATTAAAAGCTTTATTGATTCGGATGAGGTTAAACCATGGGATTTTTTGAATAGGTCAACACCCTATGCTTCTGACGAGGAGGCTGGGGAAAGATATTCTATATGCCTAGAATGTCCCGAACTTAGTAAATTGACTAAGAGGTGTAATGAGTGTGGGTGTTTTATGGCGGCAAAAACTAAACTGAAGCTAGCCAAATGTCCATTAAATAAATGGTAATTATAGGGTATAATTTATCTTATGCTAAAATAGAGATTAATGCACGTTAGCATTAAAAAGGAGTAATTATGACAACTTTATCAAATAGCGATAAGATAGTTATTATTGATCAAAAAATCAAAAATCTAGATTATCAAAGATATAGTGTGAATTTAGATATTCAGCTTGAAGGATCTGTATCTACACCAGATCAAGACAATTTAGATTCTTTAAATGTTAAGCTTTCAGATATTGTAACAAAGCTTGATATTTTAAACACCGAGAAAACTTCATTAATAGAGTAGGAAACATGACAACAAAAATAGAACTAGTTGTAACTGCACTTCAACAAAGAATTGGTGAGCTAGTTGCTAATTACGAAACTCAGATAGCCGTACTTAGAGCTGAGTTGACAGAACTATCTATGGAGAATGAAGCAAAAAAGTATTCTGACTCTTTAGAAGAAAAAATGGAACAGGTAAATAATGGCTGAAGTTTTTAGAGATGGCGAGCCAGTAGATCCGCAAAAGCTTAGAAGCTTACAGCAACAGATTACTGAATTAACCGCAACCGCCAACAACGCCTTCGACCTAGCCAATAGAACATCTGACGGCACAACAGAAACATTTCAATATATAACCCGTGCAGATTCTATTGAATTTACAAATTTAAAAAATGGTACAAAATACGATCAAGGAATAGATGTAGGATTTATTGATGGTGATATAGTTTATACCACTGCTACACCAAGATACTCGAAGCCTGAATATTATAATGTTAATGTTTCCATAAGTGGGTCAAGACTATCTCCGACAATTAATGTTAGTCAAACTAATTCGGGAAAAAAGACCATGGAAAAGCTTTCTGTAGATTATATTTCTGTGGCAAAAAGAAAAGTAGAGTCTGCATAACTACTTGACAGCCTGACTGTTAATGCTATAATTCAGTAAGCTTGAATATCCTTCTGGCTAAAATTAGTAAGGAAAAAATGACAAACGACTTAAAATGGATGCTGTCATCAGATCAGCAGTTCCCATATCAAGATGATAAAGCAATCGCACTATGGTTTAAGGTAATGAAATGGTTTAAGCCAGATGTTGTAGACTATCTTGGAGACACAGACGATCAGGCTTGTTACAGCAAGTATACAGAAGGAAAATCGGCAGAGTTTCTTAATCTGCATAAAACCGATAGCAGAGATTTAATTGTTCCAATGATGAGGCATGAGGCAAAAGGTGCTCGTGATTTCTACACTAAAACAAGAGAGATGCTTCCAGACGCACAATTATTTTCAGCATTAGGAAATCATGATGTTCGTATATTTAATTATATGGATGCTAAGCTCCCAGACTATCTAAATGATGTTACTCCAGAAACACTATGGAACTTAGATTCATTGGGATATGAATATATTTATTATAATGAATTGCCCAAGCGCCGTTTTGGCGACATCCATGTTCATCATGGATTATCAATTGCTGATACTGGTGCCGTAAGAAAAGATATGAACGATTTACAAATATCATTAATTCGTGGACATTCTCATAGAATTGCTTCACATCTTCAAACCTATGAATTGAGAAATAATGGAGTTGGAGAAACAATTCGTGGCTATGAGATTGGGCACATGTGCGATGAAAAGGGGCCAGGGATGAAATACATGCAACACCATGATTGGCAAAAGGGGTTTGCAATTGCACACATTGTTAATGACTATCCACATATTCAAATGATCCATATTGCACCAGACTATTCATGCGTTGTTGACGGCAAGGTGTTTACATTATGATGAAATGCAGTAAGTGTAGAGGTAGAGTTTTTGTGGACAGAGTGTTTTCTCAAAAACTCCATGTAGAATTGTTTTGCATAATGTGTGGAAAACGATGGATGATAAACAAGGATACGAGTTCTTTAGGGCGATGGCTGGAACAGGCAGAAAAAAACAAGCTAAAAGATTTAGCTATTTCTTCTTAAATAACAAAATACATAAAGTATTAAGTTCTTCAAGAGCAAAGGATGAACTCGTAGCATGGTGCTATCCAGATAAAAAGCGTGTGCTGTATTCATATTCTCAAGTTATAAAAAATATGGAAAATGCGTATTCAACAAAACAGGTAGCACAAATACTAAATAAACATAAGATTACAATTGAAGATTATATTTTAGAGGGAAAGATACGGTATCCTCAAAAGGTATATCCTATTGGTAATCCAGAGAGTGATTGGTATAAGTTTATGTATAGCGAATCAGACATAATGGACATACATGAATTTATTTTAGAATCTGGTTACTCTAAGAACATGCCGTCAAAAAATGAGTTGAGGGCACTTCTCAAAAACAACATTATATTGTATACTAAGACTGATTCTGGATTTGTACCAGTATGGAAGGCGGAGTAGTGTCTGGACGGTTTGTTGTTTGTGATACATGTGGTAAAGAGATAGAATTGCGTTGGGGCATATTTGGCCACGACACATTAAATAGGCATAGAAAGGCGGAACATTAATGTCAGATAGAACTCAAGTTCGTGTAGATCTTTCATTTACTAGAAACTTAGGAAACTTTGAAAGTATAAAAATTGGAATTGGCGTTGATGATTTTGTCAGAGACAATGAAACAGTTGATGCTGCCACAGAAAGAGTTTATAAGTTCGTAGAAAGCAAACTAATTGCAAAAACTCAAGAAGTTGAAGAAGAGCTAAATGGCAACAAGTAAAGAACCATACATACTGCTTACTATCTACTCTGCACTTTATGAGCAAAAGTATGGCAAGAAACCTAGACTAAATAAATATAAAGAAAAGTGGGCTATGCAAGATGTACTAGACAGCATAGGTTTTGATCAGGCGAAAGACGTACTTAATTATTATTTTCGTACAGGCAAGCCTGGACACCCATTAAACTTTTTTTATAATAATTTTGATAGGCTAGAAGACATGATGATTCAGATAAATAAAGATGTGGCCAATCGGGCTCGTTTATTAGAACAGACTAGAAAGCTGGTTGAAGAAGAGTGAACACAGAAGCTGAATTAATTTCTGCGGTATGTAAGAATAAAGATATAAGCACCCTTCTTGCCGACAATGCTGATGACTTATTTACCTCACATAAAGATATTTGGGAGGGCTTAAAATCATATTATTATAAGTTTAGAGCAGTTCCAGAGGTTGGGATCCTGCAGGATAAATTTAAGGATTTTGAACCAGTTCAAACTAAAGCAGAAACTGGATACTACCTAGACAAGCTAAAAAACGAATTTGTTTCTGCTAGGCTAAAAACAATCATGCTTCAGGCTGGCTCATCATTAAAAGAAGATGCAGCATCAAGAGTGCTTGGTGTCATGCAGGGCCAGCTAGCAACGCTTAGTAGATATACAAATAATGTTAGAGATGTTGATATTACAGATATTGAGTCTGCTGAAAGACACTATCAGTCAGTTAAAGACAGATCTACTGCAATGGGTGGAAGCCCAGGAATACTTACTGGCTTCGATGCAATAGACAAGGCCTATCCCACAGGAATGGCTCCAGGACACCTTATAGTAGCCATAGGATGGCCAGGAAGAGGAAAGACATGGTTTACCTCCTATTTGGCATGCAAGGCCTGGGAGCAGGGCTTTAAACCAATGATTGTTTCCTTGGAGATGGCTCCAGAGAATATGCGTGACCGTATTTACACAATGCTTGGTTCGGGATTATTCCGTGCCAGTGATTTATCAAAAGGAGATATTAACTTAGATGATTTCAGATCATGGGGGCAAAAAAAGACGGAGGGAAAGAACAGCTTTATTCTTGTTTCTAATGAGGGCACAGCAGAAGTCACACCTTCAACAATTCAAGGAAAGATTGATCAGCACAAACCAGATTTAGTTATTTTGGATTACCATCAATTATTTAATGATAACAAGCGAAGTAATTCTGAAGTTGAAAGAAATCGAAATATTTCTAGAGATTTTAAACTTCTTGCAGTAACAAATAATATTCCTATTATAGATATTACTGCTGCAACTGCTGATGATATATCAGATCAGGATGAGCCACCTATGATGAGCCAAGTCGCTTGGTCCAAGGCTATTGAATACGATGCTGATATGGCTATAGCTATTCATAAGCATGCAAATACCGACATGATTGAGGTTGTATCTAGAAAGAATAGACATGGTCAAGACTTTAGGTTCTTTTTAGACTGGGATATTAATCGTGGTGTTATTACTCCTATTTATGAAAATTTACCAGAATTAAACAATGACTCACAAGAAAATAAAAAGATTTCAAATTAGTGTAGAGTTTTTAGATGACTCCGACATTATTAGGATTAAAAATCAATATGAAAATTTATTGACTGGGCAGATGCGTGACTCTGGGTACATTAGAATGCTTGACATAGACCCAGCCTTTTCGGTAGAATTCACGGGTGAAACATGGAAGTTTTTAATGACTATCCATGGAGTTTATGTGGGAAAGAGGAAGGCATGGCAATTAGAGGGTATAACTCAAAACAAGTTAGTCAAACGGAATACACGCCAGCCCATATAAAGTCAGTAATTAAAAGCTTAGGCGTAGAGATTGTCGGAGAGACTGGAAATGACTTTCTGGCATATTGTCCATTTCATTCCAATAGACATACACCAAGCTTTAGTGTAAGCAGAACAAAAGGCGCCTATATTTGTTTCAACCCATCCTGCGGAGAATCTGGAACGATAACAGACTTGGTTAAAAAATATTTAGATAAAAATGATTACGAGTCGCTTAGATATATTGAATCTAAACAGATTGAGTCTGTAGAAAATTTTGATGATGAACTAAAATCAATGTTTGAAGACAAGCCAGACTTTGTTGAGTTTTCACAGCAAACATTAGATGAGTTATATGAAAACCTTGGAAAGAATAAACATGCACAAGAGTATCTTGAGCATAGAGGTATTATGGTGGATTCGATGCATTATTTTAAACTAGGCTATTCTTCTAATTTGGGAATGGTTACTGTCCCAGTTCATAGTCCAGACGGTATTCCAGTTGGCTTAGTTGGTAGATCAATATCAGAAAAAAGATTTAAGAATAGTAATAATTTGCCAAGAAGCAAGACTATGTTTAATATTCATAGAGCAAAGCGTGTAGGAGAAAAAGTAATTATTGTCGAATCTACATTTGACGCAATTAAAATACATCAGGCGGGATTTCCAAATGTTGTAGCCACACTTGGAGGACACATATCTCATGATAATATTAAATTACTTAATAGATACTTTAATACAATTATATTAATGACAGATGCAGATATAGCTGGAAGAGAATTAGGTATGTCAATTGCCTCTAAATTAAAAAACAAAAACATCTTGTGGGGATCTTATTCATATGGTAAGATATATCCTGATGGTGCAAAGGATGCAGGTGATATGTCTGATAAAGACATAAAGGCATGTATAGATAACGCAGTTTCCGATTTCGAATATCGATCTTGGAACCCATGATATAATGGAAATACAGACGGATATATACCGTCAAATATATTAAGGAGATATAAAATGGGTATAGTAAAAGGTCTAAAAGACTTAAACAAAGCATTAGATAAACCTCAGTCAGTAAGTGGCGAAGGAAGCAAAGCACGGTGGGTAAAACTTGAAGACGGAGAAAGCATTAAGATTAGATTTCTTCAAGAGTTAGATCCAGATTCACCAACATATAACGATAAGTGTGGATTAGGTTTTATAGCAGTAGAGCACACAAATCCAAAAGATTACAGAAGAAAGCTTTTGTGTACAATGGAAGATCAAGGAAAGTGCTGGGGCTGCGAACAACATAGAAAAGATTATAAGGCAGGCTGGAAGGGCCGCTCACGACTATATATTAATGTATTGGTTGATGATGGAAAGAATGACCCTTACGTAGCAATATTGTCTCAAGGTTCCAGTGGAAAAACAGTCACTCCGACATTAATAGAGTATGCTGGAGAAATGGGATCTATAACAAACCTAATGTGGAGAATTAAAAGAACTGGTACAAAAACAGATACAAGTTATACAATTATTCCACTAGCAAAAGACGAAGAGCAGTTTGACAGTTCTTCTCTAGAACTGTACAAGTTAGAAGAAACTGCAGTTCGTGATATGAAGTATGCAGATCAAGAATCCTTCTTTAATGGAGAAGGCGGTTCCGAGGAGCCAGAGTCTACATCAACAGATGTAACTTGGTAATTTAGAAAGGCGGAGAGTTAATGTCATTTGTACATCTACATGTACATTCCTATTATTCATTAATGGATGGCCTTAACTCTCCTGCCGATCTTGTTAAAGCAGCAAAAGATGCTGGTCAGTCCTCTATTGCAATAACAGATCATGGCACATTGGCATCGCATAGAGAATTTCAGATAGCATGTAAAGAAAATGATGTAAAGCCCATACTGGGCGTAGAGGCATACATTTCTCCGACAGACAGATTTGATAGGTCTTCAAAGACTGATAAATCAATTCAGGCTTACAACCACATTATCCTACTTGCAAAAAATAAAAAGGGTCTTGAGAATATAAACGCACTACAAGAACTGGCTTGGAATGAAGGTTTTTATCATAAGCCAAGAATTGACAGGGAGATTTTAAAAGAATATGCAGAAGGTATTATTGTTCTTAGCGGATGCCTTAATGGCCTTGTTAGTAAGTGCATTGAACGCCAGGAGTTCTCAGAAGCCAAACTTATACTCAAAGACTTTAAACAGACTTTTGGCGAAGATTTTTATGTTGAAGTACAATCTCATAATCCAAAAGAAGTGAATGATAAGTTGCTTGAGCTTGCTGATGAATTAAAAATTAAGGCGGTGGCAACAGGGGACGCACATTTTGCAAAAGGGGAAGATAAGGTACTAGAAGAGGCAATGCTCATATTGTCTACAAATCCCAAGATGGATAAAGAAGCTGACTTTGAAATGTCTCGCAACATGAAGGATATGCTAGATAGATTTAATTACTTGTATCCAGACAGAAGAATTTCATTTCAAGATTATAATCTTTTTATTCAGACTTACGATGAAATTTCAGAAGACTTCCGTAAAGCAGGAATTCAGCGCACAGATATTTATCAAAATACACTAGAGATTGCCAATAAAGTCGAGGAGTATGATTTCTACAAAGGTCTAGACTTATTGCCTGTGCCCAAAAGAAATGCAGATGAGAAATTAAAAGAGTTAGCATACGAGGGGCTAAAGGCAAAAGGGCTAGGTCAAGATGTTAATTATATTGAGCGTGTTGAAGAAGAGTTGAAAATAATTAAAGACAAGAAGTTTGCTTCATATTTCTTGGTTATTGCTGACATGATTAATTGGGCCAAAACAAATTCCATTATGGTTGGTCCAGGTCGTGGTTCTGCAGCAGGCTCTTTAGTTTGCTACTCATTAGGAATTACAGATGTTGACCCAATTAAATATGATCTACTCTTTTTCAGATTCATTAATCCAGAGAGAAATGACTTCCCAGATATCGATACCGACTTTGAGGATCGACGCCGCAAAGAGGTCAAGAACTACTTGAAGAAGAAATTCAAACATGTTGCCTCCATTTCTACTTATACTTATTTTAAAGATAAGGGAGTCGTCCGAGATGCAGCACGTGTATTCATGGTTCCACTTTCCGATGTAAACCGTGCCCTTAAATCAATTGACACATTTGAAGATTATTTAGAGTCTCCAAACACAAGAGAGTTTAGAACTAAGTATCCAGAAGTGACTTGGCTTGCAGAAAGACTACGTGGCAAAATTAGAAGCGTAGGAGTCCATGCTGCTGGTGTTGTTGTCGCTAAAGATGATATTAGAAACTACGCACCAATTGAGTCTCGTGAAGATGCACAAGATAAGGTGTCTGGAAGAATTCCAGTAGTTGCATACGATATGGATACTGTTGCCGATATAGGTCTAATTAAATTAGATGCCCTAGGACTTAAAACCCTTTCGGTTATTTCAGATACACTGTCTTCTGTAAAAGAAAGATATGGAAAAGAAATTAACTTGTCAAGTATACCATTAGACGATGCTGCTATATATAAAAGCTTAAGCGATGGCTATACCATGGGAGTGTTTCAGGCTGAAGCGACACCATACACAAACTTGCTAATAAGAATGCAGGTTTCTACTTTTGAAGACCTCGCAGCTTCCAATGCTTTGGTAAGACCAGGGGCAATGGACACAGTGGGACTATCTTACATAAAAAGAAAACATGGTCAGGAAGCAGTTAAATATATCCACCCCATAATGAGACCATTTACAGAAAACACTTACGGTGTAATTATCTATCAAGAGCAGGTTATGCAGGCCTGTGTGTACTTAGGGGGAATGACCTGGTCTGAAGCAGACAAGGTGAGAAAGGTTATTGGAAAGAAGCAGGATGCAAAAGAACTCAGTCCATTTAAAGATAAATTTATTCAGGGCGCTACACAGCATATCAGCAAAGAAGAAGCAGAGCACCTCTGGAAGACCTTTGAAGCCCATGCAGGCTACTCGTTCAATAGGTCTCATGCTGTTGCTTACTCTATGCTTTCTTATTATACCGCTTGGCTTAAGCATCATTATCCTCTTGAATTTTTATTCTCGATCCTTAAAAACGAAAACGACAAAGATGCAAGAACAGAATATCTGATTGAGGCAAAAAGATTAGGTCTTAAGATAAAGTTGCCTCATGTCAATGAGTCAGAAATTTATTTTTCATTGCAAAAAGACTCAATTAGATTTGGTTTGGCAGAAGTTAAGTTTATATCAGATAACATTGCTAATAAGATTATGGAGCAAAGGCCTTATAAGGATTATGCTGACTTTATTTCAAAAGCCTCTAAGAAGGGCAGTGGAATAAACTCTAGGGCTATAGCTGCATTAAATGCTATAGGTGGCGCAGCCTTTGAGGATAATCCCAGAACTGGAAAAGAAGAGAATAACTATTATGAGTTTTTGAACATACCACAATTTAATGTTGGCATGAATCCTAAAATTAAAGCTCAGGCTAGACCTATCGTAGAGTTCGATGACTTAGGATCATTCCCAATGTTTGGTATGGTTAAAAATATTAAGCGTGGGTCTGGCTGGTCAAGAGTTGAGTTAGTAGACGAGAGTGGTTCAGTTGGTCTTTTCCATAACGAACAAACTCCAATAGAGACTGGAAAGATGTATTTTATTCTGGTGGGAGACAATAGAATATCTCGTTATGTAAAAGTAGATGATATTAAAGAAGATTCTGATGATATATTTATAAAATATTTATACTCAAGTGGATATGATATTGACGAGGAGCAGAGGATTGTGATAAGCTTTACTCCTTACAAAACAAAACAAGGCAAAACTATGGCTCATATAGTTATGTCTGATAAAGATAAGAACCTTACAAGAGCAATTGCGTTTTCTAGCATGTATCCAATAGCCTTGGCAAAAATGCGTGAAGGAATGATATGTACGCCTATTCTAAAGAAATTAGATGACGGCACTTTAATGATAAAGGAGATAAAGTGACACAAACACCAGAAGAAATATTTGAAGCAATGAATGCTTCTAGAATTTTGGTAGCAATATTAACCAAGTTGGGCTCAGTAGAAATACCAACAGAATTGTTTATGTCTTCAAATAATAAAGACAAGCAACTATCTGTTACATACAATGATGAAACACTTTCTTTTGAATTTAAATTGCGTGAAGATGGTGATGATCAAGAATATGAACTCGTTAATGACTGATTATGGACTTGATGCATTGTCAGCGGTATTGCACGAAACTGCTAAGGAGAAAGGGTTTTGGGACGGAGAATATTCATATGACAAAGTTGGTAACAAGTTAGCTTTAGTGCATTCTGAAGTCACTGAAGTTCTAGAAGCAATCAGAAAAAACCAAGGTTCTGAAAAGGTTGTAGAAGAAATCGCAGATATTATTATTAGAATTTTAGATTTATATGCTGCGATGAGAAATGAAGAACATGTAATACATAGTTTAGACGAAATATTACAAAATAAAATTGATAAAAACAATTTACGTCCTAGACTTCACGGAAATTTGTTTTAATGCTATACTTACATAAAGAAAGAGAATAATGACAATACAAATAGATGATATATTAGCAAAGCTTGACCCTAAAACAAGAAATAGGGTGCAGTCTGCAGTAGATGTTACTGTTGAAAAGCAACCCACTCCTAGCATTGGACTAAACTTGGCATTACGTGGAGGACTTGGCTTTGGAAGACAGGTTTTAGTTTGGGGCAATAAGTCTGCTGGTAAGTCATCATTCTGCTTGCAAATGATTGCAGAGGCTCAAAAGGCAGGAAAAACTTGCGCCTGGATAGACGCAGAGCACTCATATGATAAATCTTGGGCTGAAAGGTTGGGCGTAAATTCAGAAGAGTTAATATATTCATCTGCCAAAACAGTTAATGATATGGTAGATGTTGCAACACAACTGATGGATGCTGAAGTGGATATAATTGTTGTTGACTCCATATCTGCTTTATTGCCAGCCATATATTTTGAAAAAGATAGCTCAGAACTCAAAAAGCTTGAGGACACTAAGCAAATAGGAGCAGAAGCAAAGGATATGACCCATGCGGTCAAAATGTTAAATTATGCAAACAAAAATACATTACTTGTACTCATTTCACAGCAAAGAAACCAATTTGGATCTATGCATGCCAGCCACATACCAACAGGAGGAATGGCAGTCAAGTTCTTCTCATCAACAGTCATCAAGCTTTGGTCTTCTGAAGCTGAGGCTAATGCTATTAAAGCTGGTGTTAAAGTTGGCGACAAGATTATTGAACAAAGAATCGGAAGGCCAGTCAATTGGATTATTGATTACAACAAGCTTGGGCCCCCAAATTTATCAGGGCAATATGACTTTTACTTCCAAGGAGAATCTTTAGGAGTAGACTCTGTAGGAGAAACACTAGACGTTGCAGAAATGTGCGGTGTTATAGAAAAAGGTGGAGCCTGGTACACAATTGGTGAAGAAAGATTTCAGGGTAGGGCAAAGGCCGTACAGTATCTACGTGATAATCCAAATGTTGTTGAGGAGTTGAATAATAAAATATATGCCAAGCATTAATGAATTTATTGGACCTAAGCCAACAGAAGTACAAAATAAAAACATAGAATCAATTATTGGAAGTAAGCCATGCTCAAAATGTGATCTAGACTCTTCAGAGTATTTTTGGGATACCGTTAACTTCATTATGACTTGGACTTGCCCCAATGGACACAATAACTCTTTAAAGGTTAACTCATGACCGAAAGAGGCGAAGCAAAACGTGACGGGGCAAAGCAGCAAAAAAATAGTGGGCGTGGAGACTACAGTAAGGGTGATGCTCAATGGAAAAGTTTTGTTGTAGATTATAAAGAATATTCATCAAGCATATCAATATCTGAAAAGATGTGGGCAAAGATTTGTACTGATACCTTCAAGGTAAATAGAGACAAGTATCCAGTACTAAAGCTGGTCTTGGGTTCCGAAAGTAACAAGACAAGACTAGCAGTGATTGAATGGGCGTTATTAGAAGAGCTAATGGATGCCTGGGAGAACAGGGAGATATAGAGATGCCAAATCCAACTATTACATTAGTAGGTAGGCTTGGTCAAGATCCAGCGCTTATAGGCGATAAAGGATTAAGACTGCGTGTGGTTACACATGATAGGGTGAAGAATGAAGAAACTGGAAAGTACGAAGATTCTGCTACCTCATGGTGGACCGTAAAGGTATGGGGTAGGTTAGCTGATCAGGCTAAATCTACTATTAAGAAGGGCCAAGAAGTAGCTATTGTTGGAAAAATTTATGAAGAAAACTGGGTAGATAAGAGCGGCAACGAAAGAAGTTCTTACGAAGTCAAAGCCGATAGTGTAGCAGTTACATCATACAGTCTTCAAAAAGAGATTGCTTCTGATAGATTTTTTGAAGAGACAGAGGTTCCTTTCTAATGAAAGAAATTATTCTAACCACTTTAGTGGGTGCGGTTGTTGGCGGAGTATTTAGCGCCTTCAAGCTTCCAATTCCAGCCCCACCAGTATTTTCTGGTTTGATGGGCATAGTTGGATTATGGATTGGCTATGCTTTGGTTACGAAAGTAGTGGTTGGCTAAATGTCTGACGTGAACACTCTGGAACTCATTAACTCTATTACTGAATTCAATGACTTGCATGAATATATGAAAGATTCTCAGCTAGATAAAGCTTTGGCAATTGTGGTAAAATTGTTAATGAATCCAGATGTTCCCGCAGCAAAAGCTCCACAATTAATTATAGAATTGCAAGCAATGTCTACTAAATTTTCTATGATGGCATCTGTATATTCTACAATAGCAAAAGATAAAGCGGGAACAGTAAATAACAATAAGAAGAACATTTATTATTCAGCAAAGGAGTCTATAGACAAACTTGTGGATGCCCTCAAGTATGTTGTGAGATATAATGGGTAGAGATATTGTAAATAACTTAAAGTTTAAAAAGATTTCTGGCAATTTTGATCCAGAAGCTTTTGGTAAAATGCTAGATGATGCTTACCTTTCTACAAAAAGGGGAGACCAGTCCATGACAAAAACTTCTTTTAGCCCAAGCTCATTGGGTTATGGTAGCGGTAATTGTCCAAGATACTGGTACTTGGCCTTTAGCGGTGCTGTATTCATAGACAACAATGATTCAATTGCTGTTGCTAATATGTCTCAAGGAACGCAAGCCCACGAAAGAATACAATCTATTATAAAAAAAATGGGGTTGCTAAAGCATGAAGAACAAGAAGTTATTAATGAATATCCACCTATCAGGGGATTCATAGATGTCATAGTTGACTGGAATAATAAAGATGTAATTGGCGAAATAAAAACTGCAAAGCAGGAATCTTGGGATGTTTATAAAGCAAAAATGTCACCATCTCCAAACCATTTGCTACAACTTTTAACATATATGAAAATAAAAAATATACAGGAAGGGTTTTTTCTGTATGAAAATAAAAACACACAAGAGCTATTAATCATACCTATACAAATGAATGATAAAAATACAAAGATTATCGAAGATTTATTTGTTTGGATGTGCGAGGTGTACGATAATTTTGTTAATGGTGATCTTCCAATTAGGCCATTTACAAAATCTAGTTCGGCATGTAAGTCATGCAAAATAAAAAAGGACTGTTGGGAAAAAGAAACTGGAACAGTTCAGATAGAAGCTTACGAGCCTATAAAGATATGAAGTGTGCTAATAAAGATTGTGCTAAAGATTTTGAGCCAAAAACTCATAATCAAAAATATTGTTCTGATGATTGCTGTAGAGTTGCAACAAATAAAAAGATCATGGAAAAGTATTATGAGAAAAAGGCAATAAGGTCTGGGTCAAAAAGATATTGCAAGAAGTGCTCCTCTAGGCTTAGCAGATACAATCAACTCTCTATATGTTCTAAATGTGAAAAGAATAACTCTTCATCAGATAGATCTAAACTTTTGAGGATGATAAATGACATTAGCTAGCTTGGTTAAGACAAAGGCAAGTAGGGTTTTAGGCATAGACGCTTCTACAAATTCAGTAGCATTTTGCCTTTTAGAAAATAATAAACCAATTAAATGGGGTAAAATTAATATAACTGGTAACGATATATATGAGAAAATATATGATGCTAAAGTTAAAACTTCTGCCATGCTGGATGAATTAAAGTCAGACTATATAGCAGTAGAGGGAGCAATACTTGTCAGATCCCCAGATGCTGTGATAAAATTATCTTATGTATACGGTGTCGTTATTGCTGAGCTTATGTCTACTGGGGCTAGTGTTATCACTATTTCTCCTTCATCTTGGCAGGCTCATATTGGAAATAAAAACCCAACAAAAATTGAGAAAGATAGACTTCGTAAAGAGAACCCTGGGTATGCTGATTCCTGGTATAAATCTAAAATGAGGGAGATTAGAAAGCAGCGTACAGTAGATTATTTTAACAAAAAGTATGATTTGAAGCTAGATGATTTCGATGTGGCAGACTCATTTGGAATTGCTTATTATGCAAATGAGGTTTTAACAAAGAGATGAAGCTGTATAAAAGTAAGGACTGGCTACATAGGAGGTATGTAGTTCAGAGAAAATCTATGGAAGAAATTGCTAAAGAGTGTGGTGTAACGGTTATGACCATATACAGAGCCTTAAAGGATAACGGTTTTATAAAATGATTATCGAAGACATGAAAAATAATTTTATTAATGATTGGAATGAAACAGGAGTTTATCACTGCAAAGGCTTAATGAGTGATTTGCCAGACTGGAACTATATAGTTAATGTTCTTAATATTGCTACTAGAAAAGAAAATACAACACAAGAACAAAATATGGTGCCAGCCCAATATGAAGTTCCTTACAAAGATCTTTTTGCAATTAAAACATTATCGTACTCTAAAGAAAAGCCAAATGAGTTTGTTATTGAATCTGATGCCACTTTCTTTTTCTCTATATTTTTTGATCCACGTGATAGGCCTAAAATGATTTCCACATCTTTGTCAAATCAAATTGATGAAATGGAAAACATTTTTGATATCTCTTTAAACTTTAGTTCTTTAAAAATTGCTTTATCAGAGAAATTTGTTCCTTATGAGAACCACAGTTGGCACACATGCATAGTTCAAATTGCAGGAATTAATAAATGGGAGCTAAAGGATGATAGGCAAAATTTTAAAGAAACCTATATTTTAGAACCAGGTGATATTTTATTTTTTAAAGAAGGAATATATCATCAAATTAGCAATGAAGGACCAAGGTCTTCTGTAGTAGGAAGATTTACACTAAATAGTGAGGTAGAAAATGCTTGAGCCAGTATTTCCAGATTCAAAAAGTTTTAATTGTCAGGACTTATATTTGCTCACAGTTGGTACAGAGGCTGGTAAAGAAATCCTTGAAACCTGCCACGAAATTGCACATATGTTAGTTAAAAAGAATATTGCCTATGGTAATTCTGCTCTTAAGCCAATTAGAATATTTTCAAAGGCGGGACCAAGAGAACAACTTCATGTCCGCATTGATGATAAATTAAATAGGCTAATGAAGGGCACGGAGTATCCTGGAGACAATGATATTGATGATCTTATTGGATATTTAGTATTATTAAAGATTGCCAAGCAAATGTCTAGTTGATTTTTTAGTCAACTAAGATTATAATGTATATATATGGATATCGAATTAGCAGATCACTTTGATCGAATGAACAAGGTAGTTTCAGAACTACTTAAGGGTAATAATCCTACCCAAATTGCCACTCTAACGGGTTTTAAGAGGGCAGAAGTCTTGCAGTATATAGACGAGTGGAAAGAGGTCGTTAGAAGCGATTCTGGGGCTCGTGACAGGGCTAAAGAGGCAGTCTCTGGCGCCGATCAACACTACGCTATGCTTATAAAAGAGGCATGGAAAACTGTAGAGGACGCAGACCAAGCTGGACAATTAAATGTTAAGGCAACGGCATTAAAACTGATAGCTGATATCGAGGGCAAAAGAATTGGAATGCTTCAGGAAGTAGGGTTGCTAGATAATGCAGAGCTTGCTACTCAAATAGCAGAAACAGAAAAAAAGCAAGAAATTTTAGTTGGAATATTAAAGGATGTAACCGCTAGCTGTCCAAAGTGCAAGATGGAAGTTGCGAAAAGACTCTCGCAAATAACAGGAGTTGTGGAGCCTATTGTAATAAATCAAGAGGAATCTAGTGGATCTTAATTTTAATGATTTAATAGACATATTAGATGGAGAAGAATTTGATGAAAGACCAGTCGACTTACGAACATTCGTTACCAGTCCAGAGTACCTCGGACTTCCCCCACTATCGGAGCACCAGTATACACTCATTGAGAAGAGCAGCCAGATCTACAAAGAATCAACACTCATCAAGTTATTCGGAGAAGACGAAGGAAGAAGAAGATTCAAGCAAACCTGCAATGAAGTAATTGCTCAATTAGGAAAGGGAAGTGGTAAGGACTATTGTTCTACCATATCAGTTTCTTATATAGTGTATCTACTGTTATGCCTTAAAGATCCTGCAACATATTATGGAAAGCCTCCAGGAGATACCATAGATATAATTAATATTGCTATTAACGCACAACAAGCAAATAATGTTTTCTTTAAAGGATTTAAGACTAGAGTAGAGAGATCCCCTTGGTTTGCAGGAAAGTATGATCCAAAAGCTTCAGAAATTAGATTTAATAAAAATGTAAATGTTTATTCTGGACACTCAGAAAGAGAAGCCTTTGAAGGTTATAACGTAATTGCTGTTATCCTAGATGAGATTTCAGGGTTTGCTACAGAAAATACAACAGGGCATGACCAGGCAAAAACAGCAGATGCAATATACGACATGTATCGTGGATCAGTAGTTTCTCGTTTTCCAGATTATGGCAAAGTTATTCTTTTATCTTTTCCCAGATTTAAAAATGACCCAATTCAAAAATTTTACGATTCAGTTATAGCAGAAAAAGAAACTTTAATAATGACTAAAACTCTAAAGATGGATGAGGATCTACCAGATGGAACAGATGGTAATGAGGTCGTTGTTGAATGGGAAGAAGATCATATTGTTTCGTACACAATACCAAAAGTTTTTGCGTTAAAAAGACCTACATGGGAGATAAACCCTACTAAAAAAATAGAAGACTTTAAGGTGGAGTTTTACAAAAATATGCCAGACGCACTTTCACGGTTTGCTTGTATGCCACCAGAGGCAGTTGATGCTTTCTTTAAGTCTAGAGAAAAAATAGAAAAAGCTTTCAGCAACCTATCTTTAGCTATAGACGGATTTGGAAGACTTCAAGATTGGTTTGCGCCAGATCCAGACAAAGAGTATTTCATACACGTAGACCTTGCACAAAAACATGACCATTGTGCAGTTTCCTTAGCACATGTTCAGAAATGGGTTAACGTGAAGGTTACAGACACATACTCTCAGCCAGCACCAATAGTAGAGATAGATGCAGTTAGGTACTGGACTCCAACTCCAGATAAATCTGTAGACTTTACTGAAGTTAAAGATTACATATTAGCATTAAGGACAAGAGGGTTCAATATTAGGCTTTGCACATTTGATAGATGGAATTCTCATGACATGATGCAACAGTTAAAACAATACGGAATTAATACTGAAACATTGTCTGTTGGTAAAAAACATTATGACGATATGGCTATGGTTGTTTTAGAAGAAAGACTAAATGGACCTCATATTAAATTGTTAATTGATGAATTGTTACAATTAAAAATAATGAGGGACAAAGTAGATCACCCAAGGAAAGGGTCTAAAGATTTAGCTGACGCTGTTTGTGGGTCAATATATAATGCCATAAGTATGAGTAAAAATGATATACTAAAAGAAGTAGAAATTCATACCTATGACTCTATAAAGTATAACAAGGAGCCAGAAGAAGAAATCAGAATGAATATGATTCGTGCGCCAAGAATGCCTCAAGATTTAAGAGACACTCTAGACACAATAGAAAGAATGCAAATATTATGAGTACATACCAAGATAGAGCTAAAGAATGTAAATGCTGTGGTAAGCATGTGCCTCTTCCAGTTAGGTTAAAAGAATATAATGGAATAAAAGTATGTCCCACTACATTTGATAACATAATTGAATATAAAAGAATATGGATTGAAAGTGGTTCAAGGCCTCCAGGAAGCATAAGGAAACACTTTTCGGAATATGTTCAGTCTATAGTAGAAAATACTATTGACAAAAAGCAAGACACAAATATATAATTACCAGCTAGGCACCAGTAGCTTAGTTGGTTAGAGCCCCCGACTCATAATCGGGTAGTCGTAGGTTCAAGTCCTACCTGGTGCACAAGGGAGATAGTATGGATGACGAAGAAGCTTTAAGACAAATTCAGTATTATATTGATATCGGTGCAATCAGGCTTGCTGGATACAACGAAGATGGCGAGGCTATTTTTGAGTTAAATGAAAAAGTTACAAAAGAACTTGCTCCAGATTTATGGGAGGCTCATTTAGAGTATGTAGATAGTACTTTAATTGATTTGTATCAAGATGGTTTGTTAAATGTAGAGTATGATGAAAACTTAGAAGCAACTATGCACTTTACCAATGAAGGATATAAAATTGCAAAAGAAAAGGGTGTAATTCCGTTAAACGGTATTGACGATTACGATATAAATTAGATATAATTTGTATGCCCTTGTAGCTCAGTGGATAGAGCGAGACTCTTCTAAGGTCTGCGTCGGAGGTTCAATTCCTTTCAGGGGCGCTTAGTGGACCATAGCTCAGTCGGCAGAGCGCAGAGCTGTTAACTCTGATGTCCCAGGTTCGAGCCCTGGTGGTCCAGCGGGAATAATCCCATCTTATATATAGGAGAAAAATGAAAACAGTAGGAAATAAATTAAGTCCATTTAGAATTGTTGGCGTAAAGCCAGGAAGACTAGATGCTTCTGATGATGTTTTTGAAGTATTAAGCGAAAAGTCATTTCCAGGACAATGGAAGGTAGTTGTTTTTTATCCAAAAGATTTCACCTTTGTTTGTCCAACAGAAATTGTTGCATATGATAAGTTAGTTAATGACTTTAAAGATCGTGATGCTGTTCTTTTAACAGGTTCAACAGATAATGAATTCTGTAAGATTGCATGGCGCAACTCACATGAAGATCTAAAAAAGACAAATTCGTGGTCATTTGCGGATCAAATTCGTGATTGGGTATATTCAGAATCTGATGATGAGTCATATACTGGTTTAGCAAATCAGCTTGGAATTCTTACAGATGACGGAGTTGCTCTTCGTGCAACATTTATAGTTGATCCAGAAAATGTTATTCAGCATGTTACAGTAAACAATCTCAATGTTGGAAGAAGCCCAGAAGAGACATTGCGTATTCTTGATGCTCTTCAAACAGGGGAGCTTTGTGCATGCAACAGAAGTCTTGGTGGGGAAACTCTATAATGTGGGTTGAACAGCTGAAGGAATCTTTACCAGAATACGCTAAAGATATTAAATTAAATCTTGACGCTGTCATTAATCGTAGTGCGGTTGATCCAGAGCTAGCCACCCACCTAGCTTTGGCAGCCTCATTTGCTACTGGAAATGGCAAGCTTATTGCATTTATTGCCGCCTCTTCTACAAACGAGGTAGAAAAAAATGCAGCAATGACTGCTGGCGCCCTTATGGCTCAAAATAATGTATGGTATCCATATATTGAAATGGCAGATGATCCTAATTTAACAGGATTGCCTGCACAATTGAGAATGAATGCTATCGCATCGCATGGAGGCACAACGAAAGCTAATTTTGAAGCCTATTCATTGGCTTCATCAATTATTGGTAAATGTCATTTCTGTGTTAAGGCACACTATGATACATTGAAGCAAGAAGGGTTTAGCGTTGAGCAACTAAGAGATATTGGTAGAATTGCTGCAACTGTTAATGCCTTGGCTAAGATACTAAATTCTTAGTCGGATCGCCTCCCTAGCTCAGTGGTAGAGCATCCGCCTTGTAAGCGGAAGGTCGTCAGTTCAATCCTGACGGGGGGCTCGCCAAGTCCCTATAGCTCAGTTGGTAGAGCAACAGACTTTTAATCTGTGGGTCGTAGGATCGATACCTACTGGGGACACGCCCTTATAGCCCAGCGGTAGAGGCATACGACTTAAAATCGTAAAAGCGTTGGTTCGAATCCAACTTGGGGCACAGAAGGAGAATTATGATAAAAGATACTAATACTAGAAGCATATGCTTTGATGATGTACTGCTTGTCCCTAAAAAGTCAAGCATACCTTCAAGATCTTCAGTATCAATTGAGTCTGAAATTGGAAACCCAAACCAACCTAAATCTGTTTTAAAATTACGTTCTCCATTTTTTATGGCTCCTATGGAGTTTATATCTAGCCCATTAATGATAAGTAAGCTGGTAAAATTTGGAGGCATAGGATTTATTCCTAGGCTTACACCCTTAGATGACAGGATGTTAAGATTAAAAAAAACAATTGAGGTTAGCGAAGGTCCAGCCAACATAGGATTCTGTATATCTTCTTATGAGGTAGATAATGTCAACCTTATAGACAATTTAAACAAAAGTGGAGTAAAGATACTACTTGTAGATACTGCCCTTGGTCACTTAGATTTAGTTACTGAATCAATTAAAAAATTAAGAAAAAATGTTTCAGAAGATACTCATATAATGTGTGGAAATATTTCTTCATATGAAGCTTATGAGTCGTTAATGAATGCTGGGGCTGATTCTGTTAGGGTTGGAATCGGTGGCGGAGCAGCTTGTTTAACTAGAATAGTTACTGGTTTTGGAGTCCCAACTCTTTCATCTATAATGGATATATACGATAAGGTTAAAGGGGATAAGATAAATGGTATAGTGGCTGATGGTGGAATAAAAAATAATGGAGATGCAGTAAAAGCTTTTGCGGCGGGAGCTAGTGGAATCATGATGGGTTCATTTTTTGCTGGGCATGATGAATGTGATAGGGGAGTCAATGGAGATCATATATTTAGAGGACTCGCATCCAGAGAGACACAATTAAATCAAAACCCAGATGCAATAAATAATTTAAAGGCACTTCATGTAGAGGGAGCTTCTGGGTCAGTTCACCATAAGGGATCAATTGACCATTCTATACAAATGCTTATAAATAACATTTGTAGCGGTTTGTCCTATTGTGGATCGCCAGATTTAAAACATTTTAGAGAAAACTCTACTTATATAGAGGTTTCTTCGCAATCAACTGTTGAATCAAATAAGAGGATTTGATACAATATATATAGGTCGCCAATTGGGACCTAATTAATTTATTCGCTTAAGGAGGAATAATGGTAACACAATTTGCCATGGATCTTTTTAAAGATCCTTTTTTTATCGGCTTTAACAGAGAGTTAGAGCGTATCAACAATGTATATCGTGAAGCAACAAATCAGTCTTATCCGCCGTATGATGTGCTTAAGACAGGGGAAGACTCTTATGAGATTTCTTTAGCTGTTGCAGGATTTTCTAAAGAAGAGTTGTCTGTTAATATTGACAACGGTTCTTTGGTAGTCCAGGGATTAAAAGAGTCTGTAGTAGCACCTAAACCTTATTTACATAAAGGGATTGCTGCTAGAAAGTTTATTCGTACATTTGCATTATCTGAATATATGGAGGTGCAAAGTGCAGAACTGGTCGATGGAATTCTTAAAATTAATATTGAGAGAATCGTCCCAGAAGAAAAAAAGCCAAAAGCAATTAAGATCAAGTAATTAATTGCAAAGTCCTGAGCATGACTTAAAACTGCTCACAAAAGAAAAGAGAAAAGATTGATTATTCAAATTATTGGACTTCCTGGATCTGGTAAAACAACTTTAGCAGAAACATTAAAGGAAAAAATAAACGCAATACATTTAAATGCTGACTACGTCAGATCAACAGTTAATTCTGATTTAGGATTTAGTATAGAGGACAGAGTGGAACATGCTCGTCGTCTAGGAGAAATGTCCAGAATGCTTAGTGGACAGGGCTATGACGTAATCGTAGACTTTGTTTGCCCAACAAAGCAAACCAGGGATTCGTTTGGAAAGCCAGACATATTAATTTGGATGGACACAATTGCAGAGGGAAGATTTGAAGACACCAACAAACTATGGGAAGATCCAGAGGGAACTTATCTTTCGTTTATAGATCACCAAATGAATGCAGAAGAAAAGGCTTCTGCCGTAATTAAAACATTTAGGTTACATGATTGGTCTCAACCAACTACTTTGATGCTTGGAAGGTATCAGCCATGGCATGAAGGGCATCATGCTTTATATATTGAGGCGGGAAAAAGAACAGATCAAGTTATGCTTGGCGTAAGAAATACATATAACACAAGTCCAAAAGATCCGCTTACATTTAATCAAGTAAAAGAATATATCGCTAAGGATTCTTTTATGGATGGATCAATGGTAGTAAAGATGCCTAATATCACAAACATAGTTTATGGAAGAGATGTCGGATATAAAATTGAGCAGGTAAAGCTAGACGATAATATTGAAGCAATTTCGGCTACTCAAAAAAGAAAAGAGATGGGTCTATGAAAAAGATCAGATACATATGGTCTATAGTTAAAGATAGATGGATGAAGCCATATGATGATATTATATTAAGGTTTAACACAAAAGCAGAAGCAGGAGACCCATTGGTATGGAGGGTATTTATTAATGGAAATCAAAGTTTAGCAAGTGACTTCGAAATACATGGATATGTTTATGCAGTTTCTTCTGAATATGAAGGTGACACTAAGTATAATGTTGGATGCAAGGGAAGAATTAGATGGGAAGGAACAAAAGCGATAATCCTTACCGCTAAAAAGCAGCCAGAGGTTTCTTTTTAATGCCTAGATACGAGTATGCATGTATAGAATGCGATTTCGGTATGGAAGTAAGCAAAACATTTGAAGAGGCAGATACCTTAGAATTTTGTGAAAAATGTGGCAATCAAATGAATAAAGTTTACGGAACAGTCGGAGTTCAATTTAAAGGCACTGGTTTTTACAAGACAGATAATCCTAAATAGTTAAATGATATAATTAACTAAATAAACAAAACGTTTGTTTAGGAGTTATAGTTGACTAGGACTAAAGCATGGAGATTATCTTTAGCCGCCATTTTAGGCTTTGGTTGGCTATTTATAACTCCTGCCTATAGCGATGATCCATTAAGTTTAGCCGCTCAAGAAATACAAGAATTAAATGATAGCGTAGCTGACTTAAACTATAAAACAGAATTTCAATCATTAATAGACATAGCGGAATCTAAATATGACGATGCAGTAGACGCAAAGGATGCGAGAGACGATGCTGCAGATGTTTACAATTCAGCAGTAGAAGCAGAGGCCACAGCATTAAACGAAAAGCTTTTGGCTCAAACTTCAGTAGATGGACAGACTGTTACTGTGGCTATAAAACTACAAGAAAAAAATGATGCTCAATCAGCATTAGATATATCAGCAGTAAATTTAGCAACAGCAAATACTAACCTTCAAACTGCTCAAAATGCTGTAAACAATGCTGGATCAGCAGGGTTACAATATACTGTTTATCATCTATTAAGAGATGGCTATGTTAACGGGCAGCATATAGCGGTACCTGGCTCTGTCATATGTACAGGTGTCTGGAATTCAAACTCCATGAATCTTCCAGTTTGCGGATACTACGAAGACATTATTGTTAAATTTACTGGCAAAATTACAGTACCATCAGATTGGACAAACGTATACTTTGCTGGATACACAGACGACGGATTTAGAATGTATGTAGATGGCAACCTTGCTGTAGACAATTGGGTTGAACAGGGCGCTACATGGAGCGCCTATTCTCCAATATATAATGTTAGCCAAGATAAAACTTTAGATGTAGAAATATGGTGGTATAACGGCGGTGGCCCAGGATCTTATCATCTCGGATGGTCAATTCCAGGTGGGTGGACTGGTGCAGGATGTGCTTATACTGGTGGATGGGGAGTAGGATTTAGTTGTAACCTTAATACATTTTCTTATGGATCAGGTGCAACACAACAACAATTAGATAATTTGTCTGCAGCGCAGGCAGCAAAAACGGCTGCACAACAAGATTATAATACTAAATTAGCAATACGTAACACTAAAGTATCTGAATATAATTCTGCTAATTCAGCTTTAACAACTCATAATCAAACTTTAACAACTAAAACAACTGCTCATAATGCTGCAATTATAAACACAGCAAATAAATTACAAGATAAAGAAGATACAATAGATGCATATGATCAATCAATTATAGATTTAAATAATTCTATTGATAATGCTTGGAACTATTATAATGAGCAAATGGCTAGAGAAATTGCTACTGCATTAGCACAAGCCGCTGCTGCTGCTGCTAACCAGCCAACGCCAGAACCAACGCCAGAACCTTCCCCAGAGCCAACAGAAGAGGTTACTCCAGAGCCAAGCCCTGAGCCCTCTCCTGAGCCATCGCCTGAGCAAACTGAATCAGTCGATCCCACTCCAGAACCAAGCCCTGAAACCACAGACGAGGCGACGCCAGAGCCAACTCCTGAACCTGAGCCATCTCTAGAGCCTTCACCAGAGCCTTCACCTCAGCCAACGGATATAGATCCAGAGCCAACTCCTGAACCAGAGCCAACTCCGACTGAACCTTCTGAAGAATCACAAGACAATGTTATCATAAAGGATGAAGAGTTACTAGAGTTAATTCCAGAAAAAGGAACTGGAACTTCAGAAGATCTCACTTCAGTTATAGCTAATTTAACAAGCAAGGATAATAAATTAGTTACATTGAGTCCAGAGCAAGTTGCTGCTGTTAGCCAGACATTAGTTGCATTAACAAATGAGGCAAAGATCGAGGTCGCACAAGACCTTGGCATTAAAGCAACTGAAGTTGCCGTAATTGCAGAAGCAATGAAGTCTAATCCAGAATTAGCCACAGCATTTGTTGAATTTAAGGATAGGGAAGCAGCAGCAGAAGGCGCCACCATGCCTTACACATTAGCTGACGCTACCACAGAAGTACAGACAGAAGCATTTTTGGCGGACCCAATAGGAGCAGTTTTAGATATAGATTTAAGTAAAGTTTTAAGCCCATCAGAATGGGGCAAGGATATGACAGATGACCAAAGAGAAAAGGCACAGGAAGTCGTCATACCAGTAATTATTGCAAGTAATATCGTGGCTGCAGCCATGACTAGGAGGATATAATGAAAATAATAAAGGCTATTTTAAATTATGCCTGGGAAGTAATTAAGGAAAGCATAGCCCAAATATTTACCCTTCTAGGGTTTTTTATTGCTTGGCTTACCCTTACAGGAACCGCCCAGCAGGTAGTTGGCGTGGCAACATTAATTGCTACGGTTATTTGGCTAGCTACAATCCCTTTAAGAAAAGAAGAGTAAAATGATATAATGGAGGCATGAGAAAATTAGGTGCCTCATTAGCTAGTATAATGCTAGCCTTCACAGTTACGTCGTGTAACTTTGATGGTTCATTCCGATATGAATGCCAAGACCCAGCAAACTGGGAAAAGGCAGAATGTAATCCTCCAATTTGTGAGACTACTGGAACCTGTTCTAGAGATTTAGTTGGACAGGAAGTATGGGATGAGTACCAGAAATCAAAGGTAAAGAATGGCTAAAGAAAGATTAACCCCACAAGATCTTGATGCAAGACTAAAATTTATTCTTGGCATCACACTTGGAACAATTTTATTGTGTACATCTTTAGGAATTTTGTACGCTCTTATATTTGTAACACAGCCAATTGGAGCACAATCAGAAAACGATAAAATGTTTTTCAATGTTCTTGGTAGCGTTGCAACATTTATCACAGGAACTCTTGCAGGTTTGCTAATTGGTCAGTCTGGTGCTAAGGATGTTATGGCAGCACAGATGGCAAATAAAGAAATAGATGCAAAAAATACTCAGGCAGATAAGAAACTTGAATCAGAATTAGAAATTAATGAATTGAAAGCTGAAGTAGAAGCTGATGCCGTTAGAGCAAGATTAGACGCAAAACCAAACGATCAAATGCCAGCAGAGCAACCAGTAGATACTGACTGGGACAAGGATTAATCATGCCTTGGAACATTAAGCAGGGCGCAGCAGGATGCAAAGGTTATGCTGTTGTAAAAGAAGGCACAAACGAATTAGTTGGATGCCATGATAGCGAAACAAAGGCTAAGGCGCAATTAAGAGCACTTTATGCTAATGAGGTTGAAAAAGCCAACCCATGTTGGGAAGGTTACGAAATGGTAGGTTGGAAAAACAAAAATGGGAAACGGGTTCCCAATTGTGTTCCTAAAGTTAAAAAAGGAATTTTCGGAAGAGGTAAAAACTAATTATGTCAAATGATTTTGCAGTACCAGCAGAAACAGAAAAGGCTCCAAAAGGTAGCGCAGCCAGATTAATACAAGTTGCTAAGTCACAAGTTGGATACATTGAAGGTCCAAAAGATAATGAGACAAAGTATGGAGCATTTACTAAGGCTAACTTTCAACCATGGTGTGGATCATTCGTAATGTGGTGCGCTGATCAAGCTGGAGTAAAAGTTCCAAATACTGTTTATACCCCAGGAGGCGCAGCAGCATTTAAAAAATCTGGAAGATGGATTGATGTAGATTTAGCTGATCCAGAGCCAGGGGATATTGCATATTTTGATTTTCCTGGAGACGGAGTAGATAGAATTTCACACGTTGGAATTGTTGTAGAAGACAATGAGGATGGAACCGTATGGTGCATTGAAGGTAACACTTCAAGCAGCAAAAAGGGTAGCCAAAGAAATGGTGGAGAAGCCTGTCGACAACTTCGTGCATTTAAGAAAAATAAAAAAGGTGTTCAGGTCTCTATAGTAGGGTTTGGCCGCCCAAAATTTAAGAAGTAAGGAATACATAATTGTATTTTGAACAGCCAGAAAATAATATTGTATATTTTAAAGGCGTAATAAAAAATTATCAAGAAATTATAGACGCTATAGAGTCTTTATCAAACGATGCTGTTTCTGCATGGGAGCCTTGGTATGGACATGGATCGTCCACAAGGTATGGTGAAATTAAGCATGTCGTTAGAGATCAAATTCAGTTTATAAATTCTGATGAAGACAGAGCTAAAGCCGCCTTTGCGATAAATTGTCTAACCAACAAAATGTCAGATTGTGCAATTAAGTATGCTGATATATTTAATATAGACAGAAAAGCACTATATTATGCAGTATCACTATTGACAGACCCAAGAACCAAAATGGGAATAAATAAATATGATCAAAATGCATTTATGGGAGCACATGTAGATTTTAATGAAGATAATTATTATTTAGCATATACTATAGTTGTATATCTAAATGATGACTATGAGGGTGGAGAGCTTTACTTTAATGATTTAGATATTAAAATAAAGCCAGAGGCTGGCAGTATAATAATGTACCCATCTTCTCATCCATATACCCATCAATCATTAGAGATTACAAAAGGAAGAAAGATGCTGATAACACATCATTGGCAAATGATTCTTCCTCCAAATGGTTGACTATGACCCATCTTTTAGTGTATAATTATACTAATGGGATGCCTATTAGAAATAGGAATCAATGTTAAATCTTAACGAATTAGGTGTTAACGTATTTATAAAAAGGGCAAAAGATATAGAGCCCTTCTGGAACAATTACGATTTAATTATATGGAAAAAGAATCCCAAAGGATTTTCAGATTCAAATGGTATGTTTAGAAATGGCTGGGGAACAGCTCAAAAAATTACTGTAAACAACAACGGTACTTGGCAACTTCCAAATAAATATGTCAGATATTTTAAATGAATTAGGATTAGATGAAGACAATGTTAGATGGTGGGATCTAGCAGCATGTCATGGTATGGACACTAATCTATTTTTTGATAAATATGAATTAGATGTCAATATGGCAAAAGCAATAGATCAGTGCTGCCTTTCTTGCCCAGTAATACAAATGTGTTACAAATCTGGAATAGAGAACAACGAATACGGAGTATGGGGAGGAGTTTACCTATCCTCTGGATCTGTAGATAAAATGAAAAATATTCATAAAGACAAGAATGTTTGGAAGGAATTGAGAAAACGCAATGCAGTCTAATCTCTATGACAACAAACATTTTAAACATGGTGTTAATTTATGGACTGGTGAACCAAACAAGCCAGTGTTTTACAATGATGAGATGAGAAAGAAGTTAAGGGAAATAAAGAAGCCATTACTATTAATGATGGACGTAGTTAAATACCCAGAATTTCTCGCCCTAAGATTATATGAAGATAACTTTATACAGTTTACAGGAAGTAAAAAAGAAGAAGTTATAGATTATGTTATGAAGGTAAAAAAGATGATAGAGTCTCATGGAGTAAGATGCGAACTTGAGGGGGTTCCTAGTGAAAGATCAATTACTTGATGTTTACATACATACAGAGGGTGTGTACGGAACAATACAATCATTGGGAGCGTTTGCTTCTATGGTGACCTATAATAAAGATGGCATTCACTACGAAGAGCTATTAGAGAATGACGATTTTAGTTTAATCGGAGAAGAATACTAATGGAAAAGATATTATGTGCTTCATGCAACAAAAGCAAAAATAAGTTATCTGCAAAGAGATCATCGCTTTTGTCAATAAATTTATTAATGTGCCAAACATGTATAGATGAAAAGCTTGAGCCAAAATGGGTTATAATTATATCTGGAAGACAATATGGGCCAGAACATGTGAAAGATTTTGTACAAAAAAGAAAATATCTTGGATCTGAAATAACTGCATCTGAATTATTAATTTAATTATATAAGCATTTACGGTATAATATACCTATAATGCAAATAGATTACATAACAATCGTCCTGACATTGTTAGCGGCGGTTCTAAGCGGACTTTCAACTGCCATAATTGCTGGATTTAGGGATGCAAAAAAAGAAAAAAGGCGTCAGGCTGAAAGGGAAACAGACCATCTAAAAATGGAGGTCAAGGACCTAAAAATTGACCTTTATAAATTAGAAAAAGAATTAACTGAATGGAAAGATAAATATTATGATGCCGTTCAGGAATTAATTACCCTAAAAGGCGAATTAGAAAATGCATTAAATATGCTTAATCACATAGAAATGCATGAAGATATGGACTCCGAATATTTAAAATAGTACAATAGGTTATATGACCTGTATTGTAGCCCTATCGGTGGGCAATAAAGTTTACCTTGGTGGAGACTCTGCCGCATCAGACGAAAAGTCTGGATTAGTTTTGCAGATAACAGACCCTAAAGTTTTTAAAGTTGGGCAATTTGGTATAGGCTTTGTTGATAGTTTTAGAATGGGTCAAATACTACAATACAACTGGACGCCACCAGTTTACAAGCCAACAGTTGGTTTCAAGAATTTAGATAAGTTCATGCGTACTAAGTTTGTTGAGTCTATCAAAGAAGCCTATCAAGAACACGGTTACGGTAAGTTTGGAGCAAACACTGAAGACGGTGACGAAGGCGGAATCATAATCATTGCTGTTCAAAATACTGGTAGGATTTTTACTATGGATGTAGACTACCATGTATCTGAGCTTAGTACATCATATTACGCAGAAGGAAGTGGACAGCAAGTGGCCCTTGGATCTTTGGCATCTACATCCTCAATAAAGACACCTAGAAAGCGTATAAGAATGGCACTAGAAGCATCTGCTAAGTTTATAATGAGTGTAAAGCCCCCCTTTACAATTATAGAAATTTAAAGTATAATTATTTTATGGAAGAACCTATGGACATAAATGATCTGAGGCCAGATTACAGTAGGTCTATGGATATAAGAGGGGTTCCAACACATGTATGCCCATGCGGTTGTGATGTTTTTAATTTAAAAGTTATATTCGATAACTTTGAGATAGCCAGTTATTTTTTAGACATGGAATGTGCAAATTGTGGCACATTAGCAACGGCTCCAACACCAATAGATAGAGATGGATCAGAGTGAGAAAAACAGAAAGAATTAATCAGTTAGAAATAGAACTATATAAACTTAGAATAGAATTAGATTTAATTCATGAAATTATTTCAACAATTTTATCTTCTCAGCATCAGCAAGATACCTCTAGGATGGATTCTGGAAAGTGGTATCCAAGAAGGATGCCTCCACAAAATTAAGTATTGACAGACTCACTGCTATTTAGTAGAATTGTCTTTATGAAAAAACTAATAACGGCTCTAGTAGCCATCATACTAACAATCACATCAATGCCTGCACAGGCAAATTTGAAGAACAGGACATCTGTTCCCACACTAGCAATTCTAGACAGCGCTCTAGATACTAGCATCCCATCTATCAAGTCTAAGCTCATTTATGAAGTATGCATTCTTGACTGGCCTTCTTGCCCTAATGGTAAAAACTTTATGGAGGGGCAAGGATCATCTGTAATCCCTATGAGCATTTTGTCCAATAGTAATTTTAATCATGGAACACAAATGTCTTCAATTGCAATTGCAAATAACCCAAACATGAATATTATTTTTATTAGAATTATTGGTCATACATCAAGAGGCATGAGACAAACTACTGGAGTTAACACAATCCCTAATGCTTTGTCTTGGGTAAAAGCTAATAAGGACAAGTATAATATTGTTGCCGTATCAGTATCACAAGGTAATCAGTCTGTATTAAAGAAGACTCCGTTTAACTATTGCCCAGTAACTAGCACGGACAACTCAGTAAACGATCTATATTCTATTGGAATTCCAGTATTTTTCCCAGCAGGAAATGAAAGAGACTTGTCTAGGATTAATTGGCCAGCATGCATACCAAATTCAGTTGCTGTGGGTGGAAGTGAATCTTATGGAGAGGTTTCAGTTTTAAGTAATTATGATAAGAACCTTATCGACATTTGGTCTCCTGCTGGCTCTGTATCTATTTACCCAGGGAACAGAAGCGGTAATTCATTCGGAACCTCAGTTTCAACACAGGTTGCAGCAGCAAATTATGTTGCTCTAAAATCTGCTAAGCCATCACTTACATTAGATCAATTGTTGTCTTTAATCAAGAAAACAGCAAAACCGATCACGAACTCTTTGAAGCAACAGGGACTGTTACTTGATCTTGGAGCAGCCCTAAATGGATAAAAATGTAACCGTTCTTCAGGGTATTATTGAAGATGTTGCCACTGAGTTATATCAGCAATGGTATAACTCAGTACCACCTTCTGATGTTACAGAGGAATCATCGAAAGCAATGATGAAGAATGCATTCGACACCTCATTCTTTGTAATTCAAAGGTTCATGGAAAAATTTAATAAAGAGGCGGAAGCACTAAAGGGTGTTGACGATCAAGGCAATATTTAGTAGGATATACCTATGCAAACATTTATTCCTCATCAAGATTTTAGCAAGACAGCTAAAAGATTAGACCGTAAGCGCCTTATAAAACAAAGTGTAGAGAATTTACAAATACTAAAGTCTTTGGCTGGATTGTATTCTTCAGGTGCTTGGAAAAATCATCCTGCTGTAAAAATGTGGGACGGTCATGAAGATTGGTTATTTTTATATAACGAGTCTATTATTAAAGAGATATTAATGAGAGGCTATAAAAACACAACACATGCCACATTTGATCAGATTTATCAAGACCATTTTATGTTTATGGAGTCCGATAGGCCCTGGTGGCTAGGAGATGAGCGTGTTCATTATTCTCATCGTGGCAGACTTTATGAAAAAGACCCAGACAAGTACTATTTTTATTCAGAGTTTGCTGACTATAAGGATATGGGATATACTTGCTGCGAGTCGTGCAACTACTATTGGCCAACCCATGTGGATTCCCTATGATAGTTACAGATGAAAATTTTGAAGATGTCATAAATAGCCACAAACTAATTATGATAGATTTTTGGGCGGAATGGTGTAGGCCATGCAAAATGTTTTCTCCAATTATAGAAGAAGTTTCAGAAGAAACTGGAATATGGTTGGGAAAAATGAATGTCGACAATGAGCTAACAAAGCAAGTCGAATATCACGTAACAAGTATCCCTACTACTATATTGTTTAAAGACGGAAAGCCAGTAAAAACAATTATTGGTGCCAAACCTAAACATGTTATGTTAGAGGAGATTAAAGAATGGATCTAGCTTTTGACGATTGGATTAAATTTGGTTATGACAAAGGTTGGATATCAGATGTTTTTTGTAATACCCACGACGGTCCTCCAATGGACGACGAAGAATTAAAGGAGTGGGATGAAGGCGGAGATCCATGTTCTTTTCAAGTAAGAGTATGGGAATTAAGCTAGAATTCTGATTCACAATATAGAATCAGAGTATATAAGGAGAAATAAAAAGAATGAAATCATTCAAGAAAATCGCTCTAGCCGTGGTTGCAGCCATGACTATGGGTACACTTATTGCAACACCTGCAAGTGCTGCGCCAATGACAGTTGCTCTTGCGACTGGTGCAACTTTCGGTACAGCTAATACAACCGCTTCCGATATTGCTACACCAGCACAATTGACAGTGCCTTCAGATAATGAAGTTAATGCTACTGATGTATTGCGTATTATCGCAACCGTAGATACAGGAACATCTGTAACTGCAACTGCTACTAACGCTACAATTGTTTCGGCGCTACACTCATCTGCTGCACCAGTAACAGCATCGTCAGGATCAGCGTCTTTGACAATTGCTACTGGAACAGGTACAACTGCAACGTTTTATGTATATACTAAAACGACAGCAATTGGTACCGTGGTTTTGACAAACCAGGGAACCACACTTACATATTATGTCCAAGGAACAGTCGGTAAGATTAATAATCTTTCCGTATCTGCTCCTGCAAACGGTGCTGCTGGAACAGTTCAGACAATTACCGTAACTGCTACAGATATTTTTGGCAACAAGGTATCAGGAAAGTCCATTACTGGTCGTGTATTTGGCTCAGGCGGAACCCTTGAAACCTCAACTGCTACTACTGGCGCAACCTTGGCAACTTTTGGAGTTGCTACATTTAAGTTAACTCTTCCAACAGCATCAACACGTTCTCTAGTAGAATTTTCGTTGACAACTGCTACAGATGGAGAGTCTGCAGATGTTACTGGTTTGCCAGTACGCACCCTTGCACCGTTTGCGGAAATTGCAGTTCGTGATTTGACTGCAGAGTTGGCAAAGGTACAGGCAGATCTTGCTGCTGAAAAGGCAGCACGTGCTGCAGATGCAACTGCTGCTGCAACCGCTGCTGCAACCGCAAAGGCTGCTGCTGATGCTGCTGCTGCAAAGGCTGCTTCCGACCTAGTTACTGCTAATGCAGAGGTTGCTAAGCTTAAGGCTGATGCAGTAATTGCAAAGGCTGCTTCCGATAAGGCTCTTGCAGATGCAATCTCTAAGGCTGCTGCTGATGCTGCTGCTGCAAAGGCTGCTTCAGACAAGTCAATTGCAGATCTAAAGGCTGCTTTTAATAAGTTAGCACGTTCATGGAACAAGAAGAATCCAAAGGCAAAGGTTGCTCTAGTTAAGTAACTTTTCTAAATAAGGAGGCGGTATCCCCGCCTCCTTATTATTATAAATGATAGAATATAAATATGACATTATTAGAACAGTTAAGGTTTGCTAAAGTAAACAAAAAAGCTTTTATGGTAAAGGAATATTTCCCTACTTCCATAAATTGGTGGGATGCATTAAATTTTATATATCAACAAACTCAAGAAGATAACGATGAGTTAAAGGAACAGAAAAGAGACAGACACAGAGACGTAGACGTGTTTGGAAATGTATTAACCCAACACCCATTTTGGCTTGCGCCACAAACTGGTTTAGTTTGGAATCATTTTAAAGAAATTAAAAATTTTTTAATTAAAATTAATAATGACTGTGGTATTGATGCAGACTTTACTGATTGTAATTTTTATAAACATTGGGATTCAAGAAATTGCAGTTGCGATGCATTGTGGCATTCAGAAGGAATAAAAGTTTCCTTGGGTGACAAGTTTGTTCCTTCTCATAGCGACCCATGGGATGCATTTTATTTTCAAATAATAGGAAAATCATTTTGGAGAATAACTGACCCAACTGGATCTTCTGAAGTTTATGAATTAGATGAAGGTGACATATTATTTTTTCCAATAGAAACTTCACATGAAGTGTGGTCAGAAGGGCCAAGAACTGGATTGTTAGTTAATGCAGACAGCCAAAAAGATCTTGCAAAGTACATAGGTTTATGATAAACTTAGGTAGTATGGAATGGGATCACTTTAATATTATTAAGAAAAAAGTTATAAGAGAACTAATTAATGAATTTGAAGGTTTGGAAATTCCTCCAGACTGGAGACCAAGAGAAGTCTTGGGTCTTGTTTTAAGAAAACTAGAAGATAAAGAGAAATCATGTTAAAAGATACTGTTAAGAGATGGTTTGGTTTTCCGACAGTTGCTGATTATCAAAAGCAGCTAATTGCCAAGCTAGAAGAAATTGAAGCAGAAGAAAATAAGGTAAAGGTTGCCAAGAAGGCACCAGCCAAGAAGGCACCAGCCAGGAAGGCACCAGCCAAGAAGGCACCAGCCAAGAAGAAGGCTAAGTAGTGGAATCCAGAAAGCGTAGTTTGCTAAAGACTTTAAGTTGGGAAACATTTCATCTAGTAGGTGTTGCTGGAATAATTGCAATTGTAACCTATCTAATTACTGGAGAGGTAGAGTATGAGTATGCTACTCTAGGAGCCCTAGGATATATATTGTGGGAGTCAATTGGATATTTTCTGCACGAAAGAGTATGGGCCAAATTCGGCCATAAAGTAGATTAATGGATATATTAGATCAGTGCGAAATGCCTGGCTGTGAGGGCCAGGCAGAGCATATAACTGCTACAGAAACAAAGTTTATACAGGTCTGTAAGGACTGCTATAATAAAAAATATAAGAAATGATATAATTACATAATAAGCGGACTTCTAGACCCGCTTAAATACAACCTATAGGAGCAATAAAATGTCAGACGGAAAAAACTTAAACGGATTCAATGAAACAAAGCCTTCAGCCGCTGGAGTGTGGAATGGTGTTCAGTATGCATCAGACCCAAAGCAAGCTTTCCCAGCAACAGATAAGTCTTCACAAGACGGCGCTGGATTAAATAACGGCGGTAAGTAATATGTGCGTTGAATGTGGATGCCAAATGGTTGGCAGCGAAACTGGAATCAAAGATGTAAGCATTTCAGATGTTTCAGGTCAAAGTGATCAGTAATGTGCATTGAATGTGGATGTCAAAATACGGAAGAATCTCAAAGAGAATCTTCTAACGCAGTAACAAGTAATTCTATAAAAGGAAACTCAAACTAGTGAAAGCATACCTTCAGTTAAATAATTACTTAGCAAAAGCAGCCCTCAAAGAGGGGGATTTTGTAGTTACATCAGATGATGATGATATCATTGCTGGAAGAGTTGAGCATGTTATGACTGAAGGTATGTTTGGTTTGCCAGATTCAGAATATGCAATCGAAGCTTCTGCAGAAGAGCCTGCTATTCTATTGAGAAAGTTTGAACAAGAAGAGGAAAGCGGTTTATGGGAAGAAACACAGTGGCTTATAGGAAAACCAGCCAAGATGTGTACTCCAATACAAATGTTGCCTCTTGAAGAAGAAGAGTCTATGTCAAAAGGATACTGGACTGGAGCATTTGATCCGAAAGGATTAATTTAATATGTCAGAAAATGGAACTGGTATGGATTCTCCAGTTAACTCAAGTGCTGCTGGTGCAGTAACTTCATCTGAAGCTACTAGAAAGCACCCAAAGCAGGGTAAATTTGTTTCTGGAGTTAATAATAAAAAAAACACCATGAAGATAGATACAAATAAGCATGGTATTAGAAGAGAAACTAGCACTCAGCCTAAAAAAGTCGGAAGAAAGAAAGTATAATGTCTTCTGGAAAAGGAAAAGGAAGTTATCCTTTTAATCCGACACAAATAAAAAATGGTAAAATAGTTAGACTAAGAAAAGATGGAACAGTAAAAGCTATTTTAGATGATTACAAGGTTAAGCATCCAAAAAATAATGTGCAAAAAGGAAAGTAGTTCTAGCGAACTTTATATTGATATTCTTAGATCGATAGACGATCATATAGATAAAACAGAAGAATTGGAAGTTTAGTTTGAGAAAGTTGATAAATGGCAAAGAGGCGGAAGAGTTCTCGACAGCCACAGATTTAACAATTCATACTAAATGTCCATCAAAGTGGATACTCATGGACTTGGAAACAGGCCAAGTATACAGAGGTTTGAGAGACCCAGGACCATATGGTAAATGGGAAAGACTTGACGAGGAGCTAAAAGATTATGGAATCAAATAATTTCGTAATAGAAAAAATACACGATAAGGTGTGGGCTTTTAAGAATGTTTTTTCTAAGGGAAATGAAATGATTAAGCACTATCAGGATACATTTCCAGAAGAGTGGGTAGGCTGGTATGGTTTTGGAGATCATATTTTGATCCCACTACCTGGTGAAAGATATGAATCTTTCCCGACTCAAGAAGAGTGGAATAATTTAATAGCAGACATTGATGATCGTAAATCTAATAATGTTTATGTGAAAGAATTAATGCAAAATTTCTACGATGTTACAAAACAATATTGTGAAGGAACTAACACAAGTCTTGAAAACTGGTGTTGGCAGTCAATAGATATAGCCTGCTATAAAGATGGTATAGGTGTAAACGACAAGCAAGGCATGAACTATCATACTGATTTTCAAGAAGAAAGAAAAGACGAGCCAGGATATAAGTTTGGTGTAACATGTCTGTTTTATTTAAATGATGACTATGAAGATGGCGGGCTAAGATTTATAGTACTGAATGATGATAGAACTGAAGTACTAGAAAGTTTTTCATACAAGCCTTCCGCAGGAGATGTGCTAGTATTCCCATCAAGACACCCTTTTTACCACTCATCAGATATTGCTAAAAATGGAATAAAGCACTTGGTCAGAACATACTGGAGATATGAGTTCCCAGGAACAGAAGAATTTTTAAATGAAAGAGCTCAATATGAAGAAGAAGATTGGGCTTTGTTGTTGAAAGAAAGACAGAAAAGCAAGTCTTTTGAAATTGGTCAAGTACTTAACCAATGGAATGGCGTACTGTGATAAAAAATATACCCCCTTGCTTTTTTTGTGAGTACCCAGCAGAATATATGGGTGAAGTAGTTGAAGTAGAGGGACTTATGAAAGTCGTAGAGGTTTGTAAAAAACACTACACGGGAGCTTCAGAGGCGTCGTCTTGAAACAACTATACTTTCTACATATACCAAAAACAGCTGGCATGTATGTATCTAAAAACATAAAAAGATCTTTGGAAGATAGTGGTAAAAAGAGTTATATAAGTACTTACTTCCCAAATAATAATTTTTTTCAGAATAAAACTTATATATCGATGCATGCTGGAACATATCCGATTGATGTAGTGCCAGGAATAGATGTTGCTACAATTATCAGAGACCCAATTTCTGCTAGAGCAAGCTACTTTAATTTCATATATAATAAGTCTTTGCATTCTAGAAATGAATATAAGGATATTAAGTATGTAGAAGATAAGTTTAAGTACTATCTTTTTGAAGATAAAAATTTTGAAATACATAATAATTATCAATCTAGGTTTATATGTAACTCAGCAGATAGCAGATCTTTTGACCCAGTTTCATTTTATAAAAATGACTGGCAAGAAATGATGAAGCCATTTTTAAAAGAGGGTAAGGCATTTACTTGGTTTGTTGAAAATAACAATACATCATTAGATAATGCAGTTAATAATATAAACAATTTTAGTATAGTAAATACTTTAGATAGAATTGATATTTTTGAAAATAAAGTATCTGAATGGTTTAAGTCAAATCACGGAATTGAAATAGTTTTTAATAAAGATGAGGTTGTAAATAAAAGTGAAGCTGATTATGGTTATGGACAAACTGTGACTACTCCTGATTTAATTAAAACCTTAAGTGCTGAGGAAAAAGAAAAAGTTTTAAAAAATAATTATATAGATTCATATATATATAATTATGTAAAAGAAATTGAAAGTAAGACCCTGTGAATATAAACAAATCAAATGAAGAATTTAATTATAAGATGCACGGCTCTTTTGATGTGTCTGGCATTGCAGCATGCTTAGAATCATATTCTGATCAATGGCTCAGACGAGCTCGTGATGGGTTTAGCAAAACTACATCCTTTTTCATTTATGATCATCCAATCATATGGTCAATTCAAGAAAATTTTAAACCTAAAGTAATTGATAATAATAAAGAAATGCATGACCTCTTGAGTCCAATAATTACATACTTAGAGGGCATACATAATGGAAAAGTTGCAAAGTGCTTGTTTGTAAAGTTGCCCGCAGGCGAAAATGTTGAGCCTCATGTAGACAAAATGAATTATCTTGGGGTTGTTAGAAGGCACCATATCGCAATTCAGACTAATGATCAGGTTTTGTTTTTTGTAAATAATGAGGAAAAAAATATGAAGGTTGGAGATTGTTGGGAAGTTAATAATAACAAGGAGCATGCTGTTAAAAATTTGGGGCAAACTGACAGGATCCATTTAATGATAGACATAATGCCTAATCAGTTTATAAAATAATGTATTTGAATATTCTATTGACAACTTTAGGGTTTAATTATATACTTAACAAATGAGAAATTTTTTAGATGATTCAATTGTAGAGCATAAGTCAAGGCCGCCTCTAAGATGGCTGGCTAACTGGGCGGGATCAATAGCCTCTGGTGCAATTCTAAAAGTATCATTTATGGAAGAGGATGGGTACATAGGCTGGAAGTACAATTATAATGGATGGCTATGGGATAAGTTTTGGCCAATATACGAAAAATATGGAACAACATATAGACTAAGATTAGATTTGTCAGGAAAAGCTTGGGACGATTATGATGAAAACGGAGTTCCATATTGGGAAAAGTTGGGTGTAGTTGATCCAGATTATTATGAATGGGATTACGAGGATGATAATGGAGATGCTTTTAGAGTAATTAAATGAAATTTTGTATTCATGTTTACAGCGTAATGAATCAACCTCTCTGCCCAGAGTGTGGCAAGCCTACACATGAAACAGATTTTCAGCAACAAGTAAGGTTACATAAGAAATGGATAGAAGACGGAAAGCATTTAGAAATGCAGTGTCCTATGGGAGGCACAATTCGTGGTTGGTGGGACATATAATAAGGTTATTGTCCCCTTTATTTTGAAATGGTATAATATTAGCTATGAACAATAATCTAAAAATACACGATATGCCAGGTGGCGTAATTTACATAGAAAACGCATTTCCAAGGGCTAAAGAATTTCTTGATGCAATAGAATTAGAAAATGAAAACTCTGACATACACTCAGTTGTTCCTAGTTGGAGCAAGTGGGTTGATGGATATCCTGTTTCTTTAGATCCAGAAGACTTGACCAAATGGGATCATGTTTTTCCAGATGACGAGCACTCTCATAGAGGCGTACATAAGTCATTTGATTGGGACTTAACTATAAATGAAAGAAATACTCACTGGCCTAGAATAGAAATTAAAGAAGATTACAGTGAAGCTCACTCAAGGGCATACAAATTAATAGAAATGATTGAAAATGATTATGTCGAACTTCTAAAGATATGGGCAGAAAAAACTAATAATAAGATGCCAGAAAGAATAACAAGAAATTATTGTTTGAGAAGGTACAGAGTTGGCGGAAAGATGGGGCCACATATTGATAGAAACATTCTAAATCCTAAAAATACTATGGATTGGACATCTCTTATTTATTTAGATGATGACTACGAAGGCGGAGAAATAGTTTTTGATGACTATGGATATTCAATTAAGCCAAGTGCTGGGAGCATAGTATTTCTTCCATGTTTAGCTTCGCACAGCGTCAATGAAGTCTTATCAGGTAAAAAGACATACATATTTTTATTTATGCATACTGGAACTGGAATAACAACAGCTCTAGGTGAACCCTATCATGAATTAGAGGAAAAAATAGTAGCAAGTTTAAACGAAAAGTAATTTAAATGAATTTTCAGTCTGAATCTAAAAGGTCTGGGGATGAGTTCGAGGATCTTGTTCTGTTAGATCTTAAATCTCGTGGATTTATACAAATAGATAAAAACATAAGCATACCTGGAACTGGTTGTGAAGTTGATTTTTTAGCACACAAATATTACAGGCCCTGTAGTTATGCACCAGAGATGTCTATTATTGAGTATGTAGAGTCAAAAGGTGGCAAGGCAGAAAAGGGTAAAAGGCCTGGTGCTCAAAGGACAGACAATGTAAAGAAGGCTATAGCCAATGGCGCCTTAATTAAAGCTAAGTATCCTGAAGCCTATTTTGTGGTATATTTTTCAGCAAAGCCATTTACAAATAGTTCTTCTGCAGATATGATAGATACAGCGCTTTGCCATAAAATTATAGATGAAGTTAGATATATTACTGATAGAGAGTCACATAACAATCAATTAGATTTATTTAGCAATCCAGAAAGTGAAGCGGAAAAGTAGACAGGGTATTGACAGTACCTGTCTGTAATTGTATAATATAGTAATATGAAAAAAATAATTATTTTATCTTTAGCAGCGTTCACTGCAGCATTTGGAACGTATAGAGCATTTAAGGAGTTAGCTGATGCTATGGAAAATTGGGACATGGAGTGGGAAGAGGCGGAAGAAGCAGAATGATGTTTCTTTTGGGAATTCTTTCGGTGTATATAGCAATAGTTCTGGCAAATATAACAATGCATTATTTGAAAAAACACCTGCCATGAAGCATGAAGAGTTATTGGAGATGTTAACAAGAACACAATATTACACTCCATTAACGAAATACAAGAACTATACTTTAGTAGACGCTTTACTATCAGTTGTTAAGCTACACAGTCCAGTATCCATACCAGGAAGGCCAGAAGGCCCAACATGGTGCGAACAATGTGCTGGAAGCAAAAGCTGTGAGGGTGGCAGATTTTATTACATGTACCCTTGTCCAACCATTCAGGCCATCTACAAAGAGCTTTCGGATGGCTAAGGATCCAATGCAAGAGGCATACCTGAAACATTTGAGGGAGCGGAATGTAAGGGTTGCCAGCGAGTGCTCTTTTATTGTTAAAAGATGCTCTCAGGATCCAGGTTATAAATGTGGTAAGCAGACAGTTGGGATAAATTCTGACGGTTATAGGATAAACTTTGTTTGTGAGGAACATCATCGAGATATGATTGCTCTTAGAATAGACACCAGCATGCCAGGAGTTGTGCATTACATTTATCCAGAAGGAAAAGATCCAGGCTTTATGAATATAACTCAAGAAAGAAAATAAAAAGTAATTATGGATATATATTGGTTCGAGAGAGAATATCCTATAGACAACGGAATTTCTAACAGGGCAAAAGAGCTTGAAATGAACGGTTTTGATGGGACAATGTATCCTTATGGAACCTTTATGAGTGACTACTTTATAAGAATAGCACGTCATATAGACACTCATAGTAAATTTAAATATATTGTAGCAATAAGACCGTATGTTATATCTGCTCAATATTTAAACATGATGTGTTCTTCTCTAAATGAAATATCTGCAGGAAGGGTATCTATAAACTTTTTAACGGGATGGGTGTTAGAAATAGAGAAGTCTTTCGGTGGTATCTTGTCAGAAGTAAATGACAGTTCTTCTAACATAGAAAGATCCAACTATATGATTGATTATGCCAAGGAGTTTAAAAAGATTTCTAAGACTCCGTTTTATATATCAACCACTAATGAGTTTGTTTTTGATGCATCAACTGACAATAATTTCCCTATGATAATACCTTATTCATGGTATAAGGTTAATAGATTTAGTTTACTTAATCAGAAATATTTAGTGTCTGTAGCTCCAGTTATATCGGAAGGCGAAAAGGGCCTGCCTAATAATCAGGACGCAGATGTATTTACAAAACAAGAATTTTTTGACTTTTTAGATAGTTGTGAGAAAAAAGGCGTACATGGAGTTTTGATCCAAGAAGAGGGCAGGAATACCGAATACAAAAAGATACTATCTTGTGTTAACGAGTACAGAAACTCCTTTAGTCGTTAGGGGACCAAAAGTACTTGTCGTTGTTCCAAACTTCTAAGTCTAGATAATTTGATTTATATATATAATCTTTATCTGATTCAGTAAGCTGATTCCATAACTTCTCGCTATTCGGGTTCACCCATTCAATATATGGAACTTCCTCACCTAATTCAAAACTTTGTTCGATAGGAAACTGCGATTTAAGGTATTTCATGATTTTTATTCTGTTAGCTGACACATCTTGAATTCTAATTCTAAAGTTTACTCTCTCTATCTGCTTGTAAAAAAAATCATTAAAAAGTTCTGGATCTTTTGGAGAGAGGTCTATTATTGTTGATCTTATTGAAAACGTGTCTTGATAAGTTTGGTAATGGGCCTTTGACTGTGAGTTTATTGCAAATTCTGGGTGCACTCTTTCTGAATTGTTTAAAAATTCTAAATTTTTAAAAAAATCATCAAGGCTTGGGTTTTTATGATTAAAAGCATACTCGCTCAAGCACCTCTTGGCGGGGTCTCTCCAGGTGCTGATTATATAAGTGTTTTCTTTTATGTACTCAGACCATCCCACGTGAGAGTTTCCATTGTGAGGAGACTTGTTTTCTACCAGATCGGACTCATCTTCTTTTCCTGTAAAAAACTTTTCTTGGAAGTCTTTATCAAATTCAGAGGGAAGGTCCAGAGGAGACAATATATTATGCCTAAAATATCTACCACCTGTTTTAGGGATATGCATAAAATAACAGTCTTTATAGTTCATTTATCTCCATAAATAATAAAAGCAATAATTTTATTGCTATAGTCAGTATACTGTTTTATATTTACTAAGTCAATATATTTATAATATAAATATAGGCGCCCAGAAAGTGAAGCGGAAAAGTAGAAGAAAAAAATAGTATAATAGCCATATGACGAAATACGCATTTGAATGCCCTGCATGTAAGACCATATTATCTATAGACACATTATTGGATAAAAAGGATATCCACCATGCGCCCCCATGTCCATGCGGTAAGACCAGAATGGACTCCATAGAAAACTATGAAGTATGGGGCTGCTATTGTGGAAAAGCTAAACACAATAATCACAGAATAAGTCATTGGGATTAATCTTAGTTGACTATGAATATAGATTATATCGAAAATCTATTTTTGGCTGAAGAGCTGGAAATACTAAATAACTGCATTAAAGAATCTGAATTGGTCAGCGATGATAATGAGCTCGGCAGACTAAAAATCACTCTAAACACAGTTCCTCCAGAGATAGAAAAAAAGCTGGAAAAGATCGCTAGTAACATCTTGAAGAAAGAGATGAAAACATCTCATATTCTATATGTAGAATATAGCAACAAATTTGGTCAACCAAACTTACCTCCACATTTTGATGCAGACAAGAATAGTCTGGTATTTGATTATCAGCTAGAGGCTAATACAAATTGGGATCTAGGGGTGGGAACCAAGAACTATCCACTTAAAGATAATTCAGCCTTATTATTCAATGCTAATGAAAATATACATTGGAGACCAATTAAAGAATTTAAGGACGGGGAATACGTAAGAATGATCTTCTTCAGATTATACGATAAGAACAATAGGATAAGCTATAAGCACCTTGACTACAAACAAGGAGATCCAATATTCCTAGAAGCAATAAGGTTCAGAGAGGGTTTAAATAGATGAGTATATTATGCAAATGTGATAGATCTGCAATATTTCCAAGATGTAATAAGAATCCAGAATATTGTACAAAGCTAAATCCACCAGATTGGTGTGATGATTGTAATGCTAATCCTGGAGAAAAATGTCCAGATTGTGGCTATACTCATAATTGCTAGGAAAATCAATTAACCTTAAAGAAAGCTTAAAGCCATATAAAGCACAGTTTAATAGATCTCCACGATGGGTTAAAATTGTGGCGGGAATCTGTGTAGGTTACCTAGTAATACCAATAGATCCCTTTGATATATTATTCCCATGGATGGCATATTCAGATGATCTATTCATAGCTGGAATGTTACTTAAATTACTACATAAATATGGGTCATTACCAGATGAAGATCCAACTACGCCAAAAGATTTGCTGAAGCAAATTCTAGGCAGGGAAGAGGTATAATAGGCATATGAAGAAGTTTATGGTCGCAGATATGGTTAAGGATATAAGGTCAGACAAAATTAAGACCTATATGGATAATTATAATTTATCAGAAATAGACCTGAAAGAGGTCAATGACAGATCCAAAGAGTACTATGATGATGGAATTTTGGAAATAGATCTTCCTGAGTTGGAATATCCATTTCAAATAGTATACTTAATGAAACCTGAGAATTATGACCTAAACTCTGATGAAGCCTTTTACCTTGTAGATAACTGGGATAATGAGGCTGAATGGAAAGATGTGATGCTGACAGCCGAAGCTCTTGAAATGGGAATAGAAGACGTTTCTGATGACGATGTAGAAGAATATTTATCAACGGGCGGGCAAGACGAGATAGTCACCAGTATGGGTAATGTCTTCTTTAAATGGGATAATATAGCCAAGGCCTATGTGTTATATATGTTCCTGGATATGGGTCAAGATTCTAAATGTAATGGAATTCAAGTTTATAATAATATAACTAGAGATATGATTTTACAGATGAAAAGCTCGTCATTTGGAGAATATTATAATGAAAATTTACGAAAAAATACTAGTTATGAAGGATGTGGCTGTGAAGACAATTGCTGCGAAGACGCAGATTTAGATAATGCGCCACAGGAATTTAAGTCCTATCTCTGATATCCCCCTCCCATTTTTCTCCCTTGTATGGCCTTTCTAAGGCCTTTTAAAAGGGAGTATAGTGGAGTAAAGTGGAGAATTGTACTATCAATTTTGATCTAAATACTATTAATATATTAGAATAATTTTATATGAGTAATGGTACAGCCATTAATGTATCATAATCGTAATATGCTGTCAATAGGGCATATATAATAAATTTTGTCAATAGATTATATTCTGGGAATTTTAAAAATGTGCTCGTAATAGGCAATTTTGGCCCATAATTTTGATCAGATTCTGTCATATTTATATAACATTTTGTT
>Ga0315904_10000273_pt1 | contig 84715 bp, 61 predicted proteins | sample LakEriMetagenome_6_FD_203529 | JGI IMG/M metagenome (GOLD analysis project Ga0315904, IMG submission 203529) | Freshwater fungal communities from buoy surface, Lake Erie, Ohio, United States - Buoy 12 MA120 | ecosystem: Environmental > Aquatic > Freshwater > Lake | place: USA: Lake Erie, Ohio...
TGAAGTCCTTCCGTCTGGCTCTTCTCAGGATGAAACTGCGTAGCATAAAGATTGCCGCGGCGAATGGCAGCACAGAAGCGATGGCCATAGTCCGCTTCAAGCCAAATCAGCGAAGGGTCGCTCGGTACAACGTAATAGCTATGGACGAAGTAAAGCGAAGGGTTTGGGGAAAGACCTTCCAAGAGCGGAACATTCTTTTGGACGCTCGAAACCTCATTCCATCCCATGTGAGGGACCTTAAACTGCTTAGGAAGGTCGAAGCGTACGACATTTCCTTTCAGTACTCCAAGTCCTTCATGCTCACCTCCTTCGTATCCTTTTTCGAATAGCAGTTGCAGTCCTAGGCAAATACCGAGAAACGGTTTGCCTTGCGCGATCGAGGTTTTCAGAGGTTCGATGAGATCTCGATTTCGAAGTTCCCGCATCGCGTCGCCGAATGCTCCAACTCCTGGCAAAATCAGTTTATCGGCGTTTAGGATTTTTGCGGCATCGCTGGTGATTTCAGCCTTAGCACCAACATGCTCCAAAGCTTTCTCGACGCTCCGTAGGTTTCCCATCTGGTAATCAACGATTGTGATTAACTGGGACGATAGAGGCTGTGATGAAAGGGTCATGGATCGAAGCCGTTCTTCGGAGCGTTATAAAAATGACTCGACGCTGTCGTATTGGAAGTTTAGAAATAAAACCGCTTTACGGTATCAAACTTTTTCAGGTTCCGGATGAACCCAAGGAGAGCGGTAGGGGCGCCGTAGTAACGTATTAGCAGCGTCGTCACTTTCGATCTTATGGGTTTGGGGATTCCAACGTAGCGATCGACCAACCTGCATCGATAGATTCGCCAGCAAGCAGCTGACAGTGGAAATGTGGCCCTGTTCAATATCGGCAATTGGTTTGGCTTGTTGGTTAATCGCGCCAAGGAAATCGAGCATATGGCCGCGTATCGCAGGTGCACAGTGCTGTTCGAGGTCTTTTTCCGTCTTGTCTTCAGGGAACTTATCAAGTTCCATCACGACATCTTGATGAATCGCTTCACCTCCACCTTGAGGTTGGAAATCCCAGCTTTGCACGCTGGCTTTGAGCGTACCTTTGTCACCATAGATTGTGAGACCCCAGGGGTACTTAGGATCTGGAGCGGAACCGTAGGTGCGATGTTGCCAAATGACAGGTAGTTCGCCGAACGAGAAGGTAGCTGTCTGTGTATCGCTGATATTGGCGCGACTTGCTTTGTCGACCAAGATGCCACCTTCGGATGAAACGGTGTCGGGCCAACCGAGTCCTAGCAACCAACGAACGCAATCTAACATGTGGATGCACATATCCCCGACAATTCCGTTGCCATATTCCATAAACGCTCGCCACGATCTTGGGTGAACCAATTTGTTATATGGACGCATCGGAGCCGGTCCGGTCCACATTTCATAATCGAACCAATCCGGCGGCGCGATATCCGGTGGATTCTCGCGAGTCCGCATATGGTAGTAACAATAAATCTCGACCATTCCAATTTTGCCAAGCTTCCCCTCATCGATGATACGTTTTTTAGCATCGATCAAATGCGGCGTACTGCGTCGTTGAGTGCCCACTTGAACAACGCGATTGTATTTGCGGGCAGCGGCCAACATCGCTTGGCTTTCGATCACGTCAACGCTGGTAGGCTTTTGCACATACACATGAGCGCCGGACTGAACTGCTTCAATCATCGGAAGCGCATGCCAATGATCGGGTGTCGCAATCAAAACGATATCGAGATCTTTTTCAGCGAGCATCTTGCGATAGTCGCCATAGAGCCTTGGTATTTTTTTTGACGTTTGGCGCGAAGCGACGATCGAACCAGCCTCTTCCAGCATTTTCTTATCAACGTCGCACAGCGATACCACCTCGACGGGAGCGACCTGTAGAAGTCGAAGCAAATCGCATTTGCCATACCAGCCAGTACCAATCAATCCGACACGCTGCGTGGGTGCATCGGCAAAGGCGGCAGCATGTTGGGCAAGAGTGGATAAAGTGAGGGCGCTCAAGCCGGTGCTAAGAAAATGGCGTCGATCCATAAGCTGCGTGCTCCGAGGCAAGCAAATGACAATGAAGTGTCCGTTTGTAATGCCTCGTATTGTAACAAGCCAGATCGCAATTCAGGAGGGTGTCATAGCCCAGAGACGCTAGGTTGTTTTCGAAAAATAGGTAGGTGCGAGGCGGAATTACTGTGAAAAATCTGATGATTTAGCCAATGAAATGGCAGCAGCAAAACGAAATGACTACCTCTGGTTACCCTCGGCCAATCATTGTCCTATTACGCTCCAACCGAACGTCGCCAAAGGAAGCTGTCGACTGTGTAATGATGCACACTGACCGCCGCTAGTAGTATCGTCGGAGCTAGGAGCCACCACTGGGTCATGGCCATAGTGATTTTTTGTTCCCAGCCGAAGCCAAGGATGTAGAGGATGAACCAAAAGATCGTGAAACCGACTAGGTTAGGAATCAATTCCAACCAGCGGAAGCCTTTCGCGATGTAATGCTTCCGCTCAAGGACCCATACCAAAGCGAGGTACTGCATGGCATGAAATAGAGTTACTGCAAAGAATCCTCGCTGATAATGCGAGATACAAGTGAAACCGTAGTAGTGCACTCCTAAGAAGACGGCGAAGCAAATCAATCCTGTGGGACGATACTTCCAGCCGTTACGCCATAACGCGTAAGCCTCGGCAAACAATTGCAGATAGATGCCACAGCACAGCAGCAGAAATAGCCAATTCAAAAGCATATCATCGAATCGCACTGGAATGATATCGTACGATGCCCCACCCCATGCTTCATAAAGCATATCCCAGCGACCAATGATCAAATAGGGGAAGCAGAGGTGATAAGACCACCAGCGAAAGCGACGATCATTCAAATCGAATTGAGCTTGTCCGCCGTAAAGGCAACCCACCCCATAGGTCTGACGCAAGTAGTGATAGGATTGCCAAACATTCACAGCGGTGATTGTCTCAACAAAAAAACCGGCGTAGTGAATCGCAATCAGGCCGAGTACGATGCCAATGTACGCTGGAATCCCGAGCCAGATATTAATCTTCCCCTCGCGCGTTTTGCGGTACTGCCGCACATAAGTGCTGTAAACGTGAGGCGCGCTTATCAAGGCGCTAGCCCAAAAGTACCATTTCATCTTTTGTTCTTGCTGAAGTTCCCCTTCGCCGATCCAAAAGACCAATGGGAGAAAAACAGCCAGACCGCCACCGATAACGAAGAACCATTCGAACCATGTCGGCCAAGTAAGTGGACGCGTTGATGATTTCACGCGGCCATGTTCCGCTTCATGCAGAATATGATCAGCGTTTTCTAAAACGACAGACATGTGAGTATCGAAGTGGTGGGGAGGGGGTAGGTAGGCAAGGAATGCTGAAACTTACCCGCGCCGTAAGTGATTGTGGCGACTGCACAATCTAAGAGAGGTCAAACATTCATGTCGAATGGCGAGTTGATTAGGTTTGTAGTGGTTGTGTCGGTTGCAGGGAGATTAGAAGCGAGCTTCTACGATCGAATAATCGTCGTCGAGAATCTGTAGACCGCTGATTTCGCGAACATGTTTCAGTAGCAGGTCGCTTGGTGAGGCAGGTTCCGCGGAGTCATTATCTCCAGAGATTTCACCACGCTGGGCCTTGGATAGAAATTGAACAAATTCATCAAAAGTCCATTCACCGCCATCGGAAAGATGGATTTCATGTACGCCATCGCTGTAGACGAACAATCGTGCGCCGGGTTGTACCACGGTCTCAAGCGTATCGAATAATGGCCAGGATATCATTCCCATCATCGGGCCTGTCGATTCAAGTTGTTCCGGGGTTTCGCATCCAGGTGTCTGATATAGCAGAGCAGCTGGGTGGCCTCCACCGGCATATTTTAAAACCCTTGTATGCTGATTGTAGACTCCATACCAAATGGTGAAGCACTTACCGCCATGATTGTCCATCGGGAATGCTTCATTCAATCCACCCACAACCTCACCAGGCACGAGAAAGTTCGTATTGGGAAGAGACTTAGCTCGTAGCACATTCATCACGCTAATCGAAAGCAGAGCTGAGCCAAGTCCGTGACCTGTGACGTCGAGCAGATAAATAGCGAGGTGATCATCGTCGAGCCAATGATAACCAAAAGAGTCACCCCCAAGTTCGGCGCAGGGAACGAAACGCCAATCGAGCCAAACGGGTGATTGGGTAGGTTCGGGCAGAAGCGAGGCAACGTATTTCGAGGCCGCATCGATCTCATTGGCAAGATGTTTTTGCGAGGCGGCCAGTTGTCGATACGCTTCATTGCGTTGCAGCAAATTAATATAGCCTTTGGAGTGATAGCGGATTCGCGCGATAAGCTCCAAGCGATCAGGCAGCTTTACCAGGTAGTCGTTCGCGCCGCGCGCAAATGCTTCTGCTTTGGTGACAGGTTCTTCTTTGGAGGATAACACGATCAGAGGAACATCGCGAGTCGCAGGGGCGGCTCGCAGGAATTTCACGAGCATCAAGCCGTCGACTTGAGGCATTACCAAGTCCTGCAAAATGACGGTGGGTTGAAAAGAGTTGGCGATTTCGATCGCTTCCAAAGGATTGTTGCAGAATTGAAAATCGATATCGCTTTCAGGCAATAGCATTTGGCGAATGGCATGCCCGATCGTTGCTTGATCATCGACCAGCAGAACTTTGATGCGATGCTGCGTGACAGACTTGGGAGTCGCGACGATAGATGGTTCAGAAGATACGTTCATGATCGTGGACTCTTAAGATAAACGGAAATCGTGGGGCCGATGGCATCCAGCGGAAGGACTTGATGAGCCGCACCCAATTGTTTGGCTACCTGCGGCATGCCGTACACCACCGAAGTTGCTTCATCCTGAGCCAGCGTATACCAGCCGGCTGAGCGTAGATCCAATAATCCTTTGGCTCCATCGCTTCCCATGCCAGTTAAAAGAACACCAACTCCATGCCGGCCACTGTGGGTAGCCAGACTGGAAAAAAAATGATCGATACAAGGAGTATGTAAGCTACGGCTAGCCGATATATCCGCCTGAAGAGTGCGATTCTGGGTTAGTATCAGCGAAGGCTGGCAGGGCATCAGTAAGATACCAGGCTGATCAATTGAATCGCCGATCTTGGCTAACCTTACCGGAATCTTGCTTCGATTGCCAAGCCAACTTACCAGACCATCGACAAAGTCCGCTCCTATGTGCTGGGCGATCAAAATCGATGCAGAGGAAATCGTGGAAATCTGTTGCAGCAGAGTGGCAATCGCCTGAGGTCCTCCTGTGCTCGCGCCGATCGCGATGATATCGACGGAGTTTCTCAATCCACTTCCGGTAGAAGCATCTTTAGCGATACCTGCTACTGTAGCTTGGGGGGCCCGAAACTTCAGTTGGTCGCGGGCTTTGGATATACGATCGAGTTTATCCAGAAGCTCGGTTGCTCCTCGCAGCTTGCCATCTGGTGTGAGCGAAGGAGTGTTTATGGCATCGACTGCGCCGAAGCCCAGCGCATCGTAAACGAGAGAGTAGTTACCCGAAACCGTCGCTGTCACGACCAAAATCGGACAGGGTGTGCTGGACATGATTTGCTTGGTGGTCTGAGCTCCATCAAGCCCCGGCATGATGAGATCCATTAGGATCACATCGGGTCGATCTTTGCTACAGAGTTTGATCGCTTCATTTCCATCGAGTGCGATCCACGCGATTTCATGTCGAGGATCGCTGGTCACGACTCTTCGAAGTGCCTCGACGGCTATTCGCAAATCGTTGACGATCGCTACTCGCATCTATGGATCTCCGATCAAATCGTGGATCGCATCCAGGTAGCTATCATCCTGGAAACTGCTTTTCGTCAAGTAGTAATTGGCCCCTACGGCCATACCCCTTTGTTTATCCTCATCCCGTCCCTTATAGGATACAACAATGATAGGAACATTTTCCGTTTTAGGTTCGCCTTTCAGCATGCGAATCATTTCCAGTCCATTGATTCTTGGCATATCAATATCGCTGACGATCAGGTCGTATTGACCCACTCGCGCCATCTCTAAACCATCCGCTCCGTCCACAGCCACATCGACCGCATAGCCTTTTTGCCTTAGTAGCTGTCGCTGTAGCTCGCGCACAGTGATCGAATCATCGACAACCAGGATACGTTTTCGCATATCGGCGGCGTTGCGTTGATTTAATCTGAGGGATCGTTGAAGTTTACCACTCGTTAATATCTGATCGATGGATCGTAATAGATCTTCAACATCCAGAATCAGTACTGGATTGCCATTATCTAGGATGGCAGCGGCGCTGAGGTTGGGAACTCGACCAAAACGTGGATCTAGGGGACGAACGACCAGATCTAGTTCGCCTTGAAAATCATCGACCGTGATGCCATATGTTTTCTCCTCGCCGCGTATGAGGACCACGGAGAGTTCTTTCGCTGGGTTTTTCTCTTCTTTCTCTTTGTCGCTAAGCTCCAGCAATTGTTGAGCTCTGACTAGGCCAACATTACGGCCGTTATCGACAAAAAATTGCTTTCCTTCCAGTGAATGAATTTCCGAGAAAGGTAAACGCAAAAGTCTTTCAGTACGGTTATGCGGTAGCGCGTAAGGTTCGCCACCGATGGTGACGAGCACAGCTCGTAGGACGGACAGCGTAATTGGCAACTGCAGGATGAAGGTAGTACCTTCGCCTTGTTTCGTTTGAATACGTACGGCGCCACCTACCGATTGCACAAGATGGTGTACGACATCCAAGCCAACCCCGCGCCCCGAAACTTCGGTCACTTTATCCGCAGTAGAAAATCCTGGGAGGAACAAAAACTCAAGCAACTCCGCTTCGCTCATGTGCGAAACCATGTCGGCAGAGGCTAAGCTTTTTTGTACGATTTTTCTTCTCAGTCCTTCCAGCGAAATACCACGTCCATCATCACTTACTTTGAGAAAGAGCATTCCGGAGTGATGATGGGCCTCGACACGCAATTTACCGGTAAGCGGTTTTCCTGCGGCCTCGCGGGCATCGGGTAATTCCAAACCATGGTCGCAGGCGTTGCGCAAAAGGTGTTGGAGAGGAGCCTCAAGTCGTTCAAGAATATCGCGATCCACAGCGGTATCTTCACCGTGAATCTCGATCTGAACCTGTTTATTAAGACGTCTTGCGGTATCTCGGACCAGGCGAGGTAGGCCTTTGGCTAAGTCGCCGAAAGGACGCATGCGGCTTGCGATCACTTCGTCATAAAGTCGGCTATTAAGATTATCGCTTTGACGAGCATGCTCTTCGAATTCTCCGATACGATCCGCCAGCAGACGTCTGCACTCTGCCAGATCTTGTTTCGCTTGCTGTAAACCGGAGGCGGCTAGTGTCGAGTGATCAGCGAATTGCTGGTGCAATTCTTCAAGCAGCAGCGCGACTTGATCCTGTCGACGCTTGAGTGTTAATAGCGAATTGGAGAAAGGTTGCAGCCAGCGTGCTTCAACAAGCGATTCACCTGCTAGATTCATGAGTCGCGAGAGACTTTTAGCGCTCACTCGCACGACGTTGCTGCTATCTCCATTCGACTTAGAAGACTCCAGCTTCTCGCTCTTTTTATCGGAAGTTCCAGTTTTCGAAGTCGATTCGTTGGTCTCAGTCGCAGACGCTGTGAGAGGTGTTGTGTCTACTGGATTGCTGTCTGATGTAACGCTTTGTGTCGGATTACTATTTCCTGTCGAATCAGAGGTTGAGCACACGGGAGCTGCTGTAAAGTTGACGGCGCGTCGCGCGAGAATATTTGACAACGCAGTTAAAATCGATTGACGAGTCGTTTCTTGCGATGCTTGCCAGGTGACCGGATTGGAGTGCAACGCCTCTGCCGCACCAGCGAGATAATCCGTCGCGGCTAAAAGAACATCGATAGCTTGTTGATTTAAAGCTAAGTCACCGTGCTGCGCTTGCACCAATACTTCTTCAGCCTGATGGGCTACTTCGACACAGCTATCCAAGCCAACGACACGAGCAGCTCCCTTGAGTGAATGAGCTGCTCGCATCAAGGGTTCGATAGATTGGGGGCTTGCTGATCCATGTTCCAGTTGCACCAAACCTTCATTGAGTGTTCCGGTGTGGGCGCGAGCCTCCTCCAGAAATAACTCCATGAGACTTGGATCAATTTGGAGTTCCGAAGTAACAGATTTGCCAGCCGGCGCAGGTATGTTGGCTATTAACTCGATAGGTGTTGTAACTTGTTCTTTATGATTCGACGGTGTCGTGTCTCTTGGAGCCTCGGGTTCAGTTGGTAATGAGACCACGGCAGTGTTTGAGATGACTGGTGATGTCGTGACAAGCGGCGTGGGTGAATGAGAGGGTGTAATGATCTGATCCGCAGAATAAATCTGCTGTAGATTCTTTTGCCAAGTTTCGGAGGGCTGTAATAGCTCAGCATCCGGACTCGCCAAATAAGACTCAAGGAAACGATACGATGCGGAGGTAGCAAGTAGGAAGTCATCCCATTGATGCGATGCCAACGCTTTGCAGCGATCCAGTAGTTGTTCACCGAGAGTGATAGCTAGTGGAACTCGCGATAGGCGGGCAGCCCCCAGAAAATCTTTGATTGCTGAGGTGGCTAACGGTATACCATTCTCCGATGTCTTGCCGCTGAGTTGCTTGAAAATCGAGCAAGCAGTTGAAGCTTCGCTGCGAAAGAGCGAGAGAATTGGATCATTTTCCTCGAGAGCGTCATGATGAGAGGTCATGGGAGCACCTTCACAAGTTGCTGAGCCAATTTATCCTCATCGATCAATCCGACCGATTTATCGTTCATCTGATAAACACCCTGAAGCAACGATTGAGTTTTTCGTTTCAGAGTGGAAGGAACGGAATTAATATATTGTTGATCGAGTCGCATTACTCCGACCACTTCATCAACCCAGAGTGCCCAGAGACCGTTGGAAAGCCTTACAACGAGTAATCTTCCCAACCGCGAGGGGTCCAGGTTACCTTCGTCGTTGATCAATCCAGTAATCTGCTGCAACGATCGTTCATTCTGTTCGTCTCCCGTTTGCAGAAGTCGGTGCATCGCAATACAGAGAGGTAGTTCACCTCGGACATTGGTCAAGCCTAATAAAACCTGATTGCTTCGGTGCGGAATGGTGTGAATAGCTCTGGGAGTCGTTACTTCGCTGACAGGATGCACGGCGATGGCAAGCCACTCATCGCTGATGCGAAACAAAATCACTGGGATGCCTTGATTGAGATCGGCATCTTGAGGCTGCGTTAGTCGATCTGCCCATTCCTCCAAATAGCCCGGTGGTGAGGCATGGTCGAGCAATTTCCAGCCTGCATTTTGATAGATGGGACAGTTGCGGCAGTGAAGATGAGCTTGGAGTTTTTCGCAGGAACGATCTCCGAAAACGCCAATGGCATTCCAGCAATTGTCTGGCAATTGTGATTTATTAGCACTGGATGTTGAATTCATGACTCCAGTCTCCTTTTAAGCCAGCGTCGGCGATATTGCTCTGCCAATCTTGAATCGCCTCTCGAAGAGGCTGCTAACCATAAACGCTGGAGAGATGGACCATGCGTAGGGTCGAGGTAAACAGCGCGTTCCCAAGCGTGTTGCGCTTCCTCAAAGCGACCTTTAGCTTGAGCAATCAGACCGCTTAAAAATAACGCTGCTGCGGATAACTGAGTCGAGCGGTCTAGGGTGGCAAGTAGCCGTTCTGCATCTTCTAGTTTCCCAGCATCGGCAGCAGACTCAGCTTTTGAAAGCGTCTGCTGTACCATCTCATTACCTGCTGACGAAGATGGCTGAGTTGAAGCGATGGGTTGAAGTAGTGATTGGTTGCCAGTCAGCGGTTGATTTCCTGGTGTGTTGCGTTCGGATGATGAGTTTGCGGCAATTGCTGAATAACTTTTTGTTGGCGGCACTGTAGTAGTACGAGCAGCGATCGGTCTTCGAATCGGTTTGAACGACGTAAGAATTTGGCGATCCGTCCTTGAAGCAGTATCGGAGCGTCCAAATACCTGCAAGTGGTTCGGCTCAAGCGGTACAAGATCAGCTTCTTTTGCGGCCGACGATTCCACGGCGCTAAGGTAAAGTCTTCCAGTTGGAGTCAGTAGCTTGGATAGCTGCTGCAAGATTTCGGTACGTTTCTGCGGAGTAACATAGATAAGAAGGTTGCGGCAGAAAATGCATTCGTAACGTTGATCGGGTATCGTTTTCTCAAGCAGGTTTCCAACCCGGAATTCCACCATTCTCCTAACTTCAGCAGTAACCTCCCACTTGCTTCCCGACACAGCAATGCCGTTTAAGTGAGAAGGTTGATTCCAACCGTTTTCCCTAAATGAGTTCTGACCGTAAATAGCGAGCTGAGCATGATGGATGGCTTGGCTACTAAGATCGATTCCCTCGACAATGACATCGGCGCGGGTCATTCCACGCATGGAGAGAAGGATCGCCAATGAATAAGCCTCTTCACCCGTACTACAAGGTGCCGAAAGGGCTCGTAATGGTCTGAACTGTTCCTCCGACTTCTGCTGCCAGTAAATTTTCTGTAAATGCTCGGTAGCGTTTTGAAGTTGTTCGATGCCGCGGAAAAACCAAGTCTCATGAACGGCGAGCGATTCTGACAAAGAACGTAACTGCTGAGGATTGGCGATGATTTGGGCAATGAAAGCTTTTTCGTGATCGATCTTGCCATGATGGAGAGCTTGGGCGCGTTCGGCAATAGCGTTGCGCAACATCGTATCGCTGAGGCTTTCATGGCTCCAGCCATACAATTGCTCTAGCACTTGTCGCAGCGCATCTAGACTCATACCTGCAATCCTTTCATGAAGGATTCCATAGAGTACTGATGCGAATCATCGAGTACCTGATTGACCGATGTATGGCGTGTGATTTTCCGAACGTGATTGTTCAATTCGTTCTCCTGCTCATCATCGATAGCAGGGCGTGCGCTGGGAACCTGTAGTCCGACCAGATGATCGAAGCGGTTTCGCACCACCAGAATTCGTTGTCTCATCGTGTTACGGGAAAGACTTATTCCCAAGCGACTGCACAGGTCTAGAACCGGTATGATTTGGCCGCGATACTGAATGACTCCGAGCCAAGGTGGTTCGCATCCCGTAACTACTTGCGGCGCAATAGCGGGCACAACCTCAAGCACTTCGGTGCCAGGAAAGGCAAGCAGTTCGCGCTCAATATCGATCAGGATCCAAAGCACCGGTACGTCACTCCCAGGGAGATGTTTTCTATTCGCCTATCTATTCCGCCACGCAGGTGAAAATATCACAGACAAAAAGCTTTTAATCTTTCTTCTAAAATAACGCTTACTCGTTACATAGTCCCTGCGAATTACTGACCTGCTACAGTGAATCGAACTACTGAGCTGCGAAGTCGATCGACCGAGGATCTCAAATTGACAGCGGCCTGATTAAGATCTCTGAGGCTATTGTTCGTGTGAGTTGCATTGCCGGTCAGCTGCGCCATTGCCTCATTGATTTGCTTGGCTCCCAGCGACTGCTGCCGCATGCCTTCGTGCAAAGGTGGAAACAATTCGCCGAGCGTCTGTACTTCTTCGATGATTTGACCCATCTGAGCGTTGATCTCGGCGGTCTTGGTTACGCCACCTCGCACCTCTTCATTGAATCGGTCCATCTCCATGACACCCGCTGAAACGGCCGACTGCATGTGGCGGACAAGATTTTCAATGTCGAGTGTTGCCACGGCGGTTTGATCAGCCAAGCGGCGAATTTCACGCGCTACCACAAGGAAACCACGGCCGAACTCACCTGCCTTCTCTGCTTCGATCGCAGCATTGATCGAAAGTAGATTGGTTTGGTCTGCGACTTTTGTGATGGTGGTGATCACCATGTTAATGTCGCCCGCCTTTTCTCGAATCGCAGATAGCTTACCTGCGATCGATTGTGTAGCCTCACTTAGTCGCTCCATCGTCGACTCCATACCTGCCAAGCCGCTACGCCCCGTAGTTGCTAGGAAGGTTGCTTGCTCCGCATTGCTTGTCACCTTGGTCATTGTGCTGAGCAGTTCCTGGCTTGTTGCTGATATCTCGCGAACCGCTGCTGCGATCTCAGAGGAAGAGGCACCGAAGCTTTGAACCGTCGCTTCTTGCTGCTGTGTGGTCGAAGCGATCTGCGATGTCGTTGAAAGAAGATCTAAACTGGCTGTTTTAACTTCGGCCACCAAATCGTGGAGTCGCGCGATGACGGTGTTGATCGTCGAGCTGAGCTGACCAATTTCATCGGTGGAATGAACTTGAATACGAGTCGTTAAGTCACCTGCTCCCTCAGCCATCTCCTTCATCTTGCTGATCAAGTTTTCCGTCGGATAGATGATCGCCGAACCAATCTGCCAACATATCCAAGCGACAATCATCAGAGTAATCAACGAGATAATGAGGATGGCAGTTGTCCAGTTGCTGATCAAGCTATCAGCTTCATCTTCTTCCGTATCTTGTCCTTCAACGGCAAGAGTAACCAGTTTTTTGATCTCTGTCTGGTGAGCTTCGTAAGCGGCCTGGATTGTAGGTTGAAGCCTAGTCATCGTTTTCTCCGATTCCTCCGGAGTCATTTTGAGAGTCTCGAACCACTGGTCGGCTAGAGCTAAAAACTCCTCACCCGTCGTTCGTGAATCGATGATGTTTTGCTTAATCTGTTGGTTCTCAAATTTGTTCTGATAAATTTGGTATCCATCGAAGAACTTGGAGCGAGCGCGACGATATTCTTGCTCAAGTTTGCGACTCGATTCCACGGTATCTATCGCTTTTACCTGAAGCACCAATACATAGGCTTCTATACAATTCATTTCAGGTGGAACTGTGCTGGCCACCAAGCTTTGAAAGGTTTGGATATCCTGATAAATGGGACCTCCAACGCGAACTTGATTGCGCGCGTAAAAGCCGAGACTAAAAACTAAAATCAGGCCAATGGTAAAGGCCATGATGAGGATGCCGAATTTGACCCTGAACGATAGGTCTCGAAATGAAGTCATGAATCCAGGTCCGCACAGTTAGGGGGCTATGAAGAGAAAACTAGGGCCCAATTCTGGTAAGCAAGTGGGCCAGTACAGGAGTGAGCAATTCCCAGTAACAAACCGATTTGCGACTCGAGCCGATAGGTACAAATCAGATTTGATACTAATCAAAGAAACGAATTCGTCTAGGCAGGGGGGCATCTTTGTGAGGGGGTTCGGGAGCTGTTTTGATCCGATTTCTGTCAAAATCAACGACGACCCTCAGGTAGATTCAGGGGGTTGCGAGCCTAAACGGGGATTTTTTCTGAAGTTCAACCGGCTGACCTAGCCGAACTAACCAAATCTCGGCATAATCTCGGACTTCCCTAGAGGATCCTATGCCGCCCCAAAGCGGCTTTAAGTTAGGCATAAGTAGATAGTTAAGGTTTCGTAGCTATGGCCAAGTCGAAGAAGAAAAAAGAAGTCATGTTCCTCGTTTGTGAGGAAACCGGTGATTACAACTACACCATCCGTCGTAAGCCAGGTGGAGAAAAGCTGCGTATTAAGAAGTATAGCCCGAGGCTTCGCCGACACACCGTTCATGTTGAGAAGAAGAAGTAGCGCCGACTTGTCCATCTGGTGAATCGCTCGTTAACTCAATTGCAGAAGGTCAAGCTTCGCTCCGAAGTGCGACCTCTCTCGACGAGTATGGGTGGCTCGGAAGATTTCCTGTCGCACTAATATTTTTTCAGCCACGCAAAGCGTGGCTGATTTTTTTTCTGCGTCTTTTGTTTTGTTTGGTACGGTATCGGGTTATTAGCATTCAGTTTTGGATCTGCTTTCATGTTCATTGATCGCAAATAATGGCCCAAGGCATATTCAACCAAGCGGCCGGCTATCCGAGAAAACTTTTTTCCGATTGAACTTCTGAACGCCCTGGTGGCCTAGCGTGACGTTGGTTTAATACACCCAACGAATTGAAGAGGAATCGCAATGGAGCCAAGTTCGGTCGCCTTGATTTAGTTTTCTCGACTCAGGCAAACGTATGGGTTTCAAGCGATCTCCTTCACCCTGGATAGTTTGCTTTGAAATAACTTGTTATTCTTGAAATGGCCGGGATCACACCAGGGTGGTGAGTCCGGCCGTTTTTCATGGGGGGTGCTACAGGATGGCCAGGCGATGGAGAATCATTCCCCATGATGGAGAAGGTATTGAGCAGCTTGCAAAGCGAGCTAATATCTCTCCGCTGATCGCTCGTATTCTGCTTGCACGCGGCGTTGTCGATCCTCAGCACATCGCTCAGTACCTGGATGCTCGCATGGATCAATTGCGAGATCCGGAATTACTTCCCGGTTTGACCAATACAGCGGATCGTTTGTTCGAAGCGGTTCAAGCTAAAAAAAATATCGTGGTCTACGGCGATTATGATGCCGATGGAATGACTGCTTCTGCGATTCTCATTCGTTGCTTGAAATTGTTGGGAGCCAATGTTTCTTACTTCGTACCTAATCGTTTCGAAGAAGGCTATGGTCTTAATGAAGAGGCATTGAAGACGCTTAAGATGCGAGGCAAAGATGTCGTTGTGACTGTCGACTGTGGAGTGGCGAGTCTGCATGAGGCAGGGTTATGTCGCGAAATCGGCTTGCAGTTATTTGTTACAGATCATCATCAATTCGGAGATGCTTTGCCTGATTGCGATGGATTGATTCATCCAGGGTTGCCCGGCTTCGGCTATCCATTTGCCGGTCTGTGTGGTGCAGGTGTTGCTTTTAAGTTGGCTTGGGCGCTTTGTCAGCGATCGTGCGGTACCAAGCGTGTCACGCCTGATCTTAAGCAATTTTTATTGGATGCGATGGGATTAGCCTCCATAGGGACGGTAGCCGATGTGGTGCCGTTGATCGATGAAAATCGTGTCTTGGTCAAGCACGGTCTGCGAGCCCTTGCGGGCACAAAGTTGATTGGTCTGCAGGCGCTGCTGCGCCTTACGCAATTGGCTGCTCGTGAAAAGTTGACAACGGATGACATCGGTTACAACTTAGCACCTCGACTCAATGCAGCAGGCAGGCTGGGTCAAGCGCAGCTTGCTATCGAGCTTCTATCGACCGATGATCCAGCCCGGGCAGAGGCCTTGGCGACATATCTTCATCAGCTCAATGGCACTCGCGAAACGCTAGAGCGAAGTATCTACTTAGCAGCACAAAAGCAAATCAAAGAGCAATATGATGCTTTGCGAGATCCGGCATTTGTATTAGCGGCACCGGGTTGGCATTCAGGAGTGATCGGAATTGTTGCCGGAAAGCTCGCAGATAAATATCAAAAGCCTGTGGTCATCATCGCTCTGGACCAAGTTGGAAGTAAACCAGGAATTGGATCAGCTCGCTCTGGCGGCGCAGTGAATTTACATGCGGTATTGATGGAATGTCGTGAGTATCTGGTGAAGTGCGGTGGTCACGCAGCAGCTGCTGGATTGAAGATTGAAGAGACCAATTTAGCTGCTTTTCGGCAAGCCTTTATTGAGCAAGTCGAGATTCATATGAGCAGTGGAATTACCGAGGGGGAGTTGCTGGTAGACATCGAAGCTCCTTTATCTCAGTTAACATTGGGTATGGTTGAGCAGATGGAATTACTCGCCCCCTTTGGTGCCGCCAATGCTCGCCCATTACTCTGTGCAACAGGAGTTTATTTGGCAGAAGCTCCTAAATATCTCGGCTCAGGTGAACGCCACTTCGCTGCTAATTTTCAGCAGCAACAATCCAAGTTTCGCGCGGTTGCTTGGGGGCAAGGTGAATGGGTTGAGCAATTGCAGTCGGTGACTGGACCCTTGGATATTGTGTTTCGTCCCACGATCAATGAATACAACGGCTATCGAAAAGTCGAAATGCAATTGGTGGATTGGCGACATTCTCAAATGGCCCCTCAAGGGCCTCACTGGTCTCAAGCAAAGGTCAATGAGCTTCACAAAGAAAACGCAGACCTTTCGTTATAAGGTTACGCTTGTACTTCAATGTACTGTTTCGCTTGGGCCGTGCGTTCTCGCACTCGATACAAAAATTCTTTAGCAACAGCGATCGATACGAGTCGATTGCCCGAGTGGTCCGGATTTTGCTGCTGTTATCCGCGACTTGTAGCCCTGCCAGCGTGATCTTGGGTGTTTCTCTGGACCAAAAGATCGAAATTCAATTAGATTTAACCCAAACGGGGGTGGTTGATTTCGGTCAAGGGCTAGTCTTTCAGCGTATTGATGGCGATACTGTTATTTTGGTTCAAGGTACCCTCCTGGCTCGCAGGTAGCTTCCTCATGAAATTCTCACCGACAGATGTTGATGTCTGGACGAGTCGTCCAGGCAAGATTCTCAAGCCGCGATCCCTTCCGAAACTGATCGCATTACTCGTTTTCTCAATCGCATTAGTAGCAACTCCATCGGCAGTTTCAGCGGGTGATCCTCTGGATTGGGGCTACTGGCGTGGGCCCGAATATAGCGGCACATCGCGCGAAAAGAATTTGCCGGAGTCATGGTCAACTGCCGGCGAGAATCTGATTTGGCGCAAAGAAGAATATGCGACTCGTGCAACGCCGATCGTGATGAACGGCAAGATCTATACCGTTTGCCGTGCTTTCCCTGAAACGACCAAGGAGGGGGAGAAGGTAATTTGTGCCAACGCTGCGACGGGAGAACTGATTTGGGAAAGTATTCACAATGTGTTTCTTTCTGATGCTCCAGCAGAGCGAGTCGGTTGGTCGAGCGTTTGTGGTGATCCAGCAACAGGCAAGATTTACTTGCTTGGCCTAGGTTGTTTATTTCAGTGCTTGGATGGCGAAACCGGAAAAGTATTGTGGGAACACTCGATGAGCGAAGAGTATGGGATGCTCTCGACTTATGGTGGTCGTACTAATTTCCCAATCGTGTTCGAAGATTTAGTGATTATCAGTGGTGTGATGACCGGATGGGGTGAGTACGCTGTACCTGCCCATCGTATTGTGGCCTTTGACAAGAACACTGGCGCTGCAGTGTGGGTGACAAGCACTCGCCTGCGACCCGAAGATACGACGTACAGCAGTCCATCACTAACGGTTTTCAATGGCCAAGCTGCCTTGGTTCTCGGAGGTGGAGATGGTTCGGTCTATGCACTTCAGCCACGCACTGGAAAAGTCATCTGGACTTACGATGCATCGACTCGCGGTCTGAACACTTCACCGTTGATTGTTGATGGGATCGTCTATAGCAGTCATGCTGAGCAAAACGCGTCCGATACCACCACGTTAGGTGCGATTTTCGCGTTCGATGGACGAGGCGAAGGAAAGATCGCTGAAGACAAATTGCTGTGGAAGTTACCTGCCAAGGCAGTTGGGCGAAGCTCGCCTGTATACGCCGATGGTCGACTTTATTTTGTCGAGGATGGTGGCACTTTATTGGTTGTTGATGCCAAGACAGGTAAGATCGTCACTAGCAAGAAGGTCGGGCGTATTATGTTCGGTAGCCCACTGTACGCGGACGGCAAACTTTATGTCGCTGAAAACACGGGCAAGGTTTATATCTTTAAGCCGACTGCCGAAGGAGTTGAGCAGATCAGCTTAGTGCGACTCAATGGAGAGGAAATTTTTGGTTCTCCTATCGCTTCGCATGGTCGCGTTTACATTCCAACTACCACGGCGTTGTACTGTATCGGCAAAGCCGATGCGCAGCCGGCGGCTGATCCGATTCCAGCTTTGGAACCCGAAGCAGCGGTGGCGGATGATCAAGAAGTTGCGCATATCCAAGTCGCTCCTGTTGAAATCGTTCTGGCACCAGGAAAGCAAGCGAAGCTTCAAGTTCGAGCGTACAACAAGAAGGGGCAGTACCTGAAGCAGGCAACGGCAGAGTATTCGATTGAAGGACCTGGCAAAGTGGAAGGGGATGTTTATTCGGCTCCCGCGGATGCAGCCCAGCAGGTTGCGATGATTACAGCAAAGGTGGGGGCACTGACCAGCGTTGCGCGAGCAAGATTGGTTCCGTCGCTACCATGGAAATTCGATTTCGAAGATAAGAAAGTTCCCCCAACTTGGATCGGTGCATCCTATCGTCACCAGCCCAAGGAACTTGAGGGGCAGAACATGCTAGTGAAGATTTCGACGATTCCTAAAGGAACTCGTAGTCAATCTTGGATGGGCTGGACTTCGCTGCACGACTACACCATCAAAGCGGATTTCTATGCAACTGAAAAGAATGCCAAGATTCCAAGTATGGGTTTGATCGCTCAACGTTATACGTTGGATATGACCAACAAGAAGGAATTGCAGATTCGTTCTTGGACTTCGCGAGTTGAGTTGCGATTTGCGAAAACGATTCCTTTTGAATGGTCGCCGAACACTTGGTACACGATGAAGTTCCAAGCCTCGAATGAAAATGGAGCAGCCGTTTTGCGAGGTAAGGTTTGGAAACGCGACGAGGCAGAGCCTGAAGCATGGACCATCGAAGCTACCGACGCAGTTCCAAACACCTACGGTAGTCCCGGGATGTTTGGTAACGCGAGCGATGCTGAGTTTTATATCGACAATGTCGAGGTGACTCCTAACAAGTGATCCCGTTTCAGCGGTCCTTGTCGGGAATGATGAATTAGGTTTGAGCAAACCTCAAACGATGGAATTCGAGTTACGGAAATTTACATACAACACGGTTGATTAATAAAAGGTAAAAAGGCAAATTTCCATGCGAAGTAATTTACGAACATGGTGTCTTCAAGGGTGCTTGCTGAGTGCCGCGACATTGTTGAGTTCAGCATTAGCATTTGGGCAGTCTTTTGATGTTTTGGCAGAAAATAAAAAGATGCTAGAGCAGCTGAAGGTTGGCCCCAAGGACTGGCCGCAGTGGGCTGGTACTCCCTTCCGGAACAATGTGGTTGAATCCAAAGGTATCCCTACCGCTTGGAACACGGAAACCGGAGAAGGTGTTCGCTGGTCGATGCCGCTTGGTTCCGAGACGTACGGTAATCCAGTTGTAGCCAATGGCAAGGTTTTCGTTGGAACTAACAACGGCAATGGTTACGTCAAGCGATATCCCAACAAGGTCGACTTAGGAGTGTTGGCTTGCTTCAATGAAGCCGATGGCAAATTCCTTTGGCAACACTCCAGTGAAAAGCTGCCAACAGGTCGCGTTCATGATTGGCCCAATCAAGGTATCTGCTCGGCACCTTTAGTAGATGGGGACCGATTGTGGTATGTCACCAGTCGAGGCGAAGTCGTCTGTCTGGATACCGAAGGTTTTCTAGATGGTGAAAATGACGGACCATTTAAAGATGAATTCACCGCTTTGAAGCCCGATCAGAAACCATTGCTCGATGAAAAGGTCGAAGGCGATGTGATCTGGAAGATTGACATGATGAAAGACCTGCGAGTCTCGCAGCACAACATGTGCAGTTGTTCGGTAACCGCTTTCGGTGATTACTTGATGGTTAATACCAGCAACGGTGTGGATGAAGGTCACAAAGAGTTACCGCAGCCTGCAGCTGCGAGCTTCATGGTTTGCAAACGAAGTACCGGCGAAGTGTTGTGGACTGATAATTCGCCCGGCGAAAACGTTTTGCACGGACAATGGTCTTCGCCTGCTTATGGCGTTCTCGGCGGAACCCCTCAAGTACTCTTCGGTGGTGGTGATGGTTGGATTTATAGCTTCGACCTGGAAGGCGAAGGGGGCAAGGCAAAGTTGCTTTGGAAATTCGACTGCAATCCGAAGGAATCGGTCTATCTACTCAACAAGGCAACTCGTAACCACATCATCGCAACTCCGGTGATCTACGATGGCTTGGTTTATGTTGCCGTTGGCGAAGACCCTGAACATGGTGAAGGACAAGGCCACCTTTGGTGCATCGATCCGACCAAGCGAGGAGACGTTAGCCCGACTTTGGTTTATAGCAGTGGTGATCCGAACAATCCTCTTCCACCGCGGCGCTTGCAGGCGATGAAAGCGAAAGATGGAGAGTTCGAAAGACCTAATCCCAACTCAGCTGCCGTGTGGCACTACATGGGGAAGGATCCCTCCGTCTTTGAAACCACAATGCATCGCACCTGCGGTACTGTGGCTATCAAAAATGATCTCTTGTTTGTTGCGGACTTCAGTGGTGTCTTTCACTGCTTGAACGCCAAAACCGGCGAGGCTTACTGGACCTACGATATGCTGGCAGCTTCTTGGGCTTCTCCATTGATCGTTAACGATAAGGTCTATATCGGTGATGAAGATGGTGATATCGCTGTGTTTGAATTGAGCAAAGAACCACAGGCTGAACCATTGGCTGAAACCAATATGGGTAGTGCTGTTTATACAACTCCTGTCGTAGCAAACGAAACGTTGTATATCGCCAACCGTAATCGTATTTATGCGATTGCTGAAGGTGCAAAAAGCGAACCCGCTGAATAACTCGCTGGGCGCGGTTGAGGCGAAGTGATCTATGCCGGCATCCTTTCGAGGGTGCCGGTTTTTTCATGGAGTGAAGATTATCAATCAGATTCACGAACAGGAGAGATATCGAATTTGGGCCGAAGCCTGGGTGCCACTGCGCAGCCCAGTGTTTCGAATCTTTTGGACAGCGGCTCTGTTTTCCAATCTAGGTACCTGGGTCCATGAGACAGGTGCTTCATGGTTGATGGCCACGCTCGACTCGTCCCCGTGGATGGTTTCGCTGGTGCGGACAACGATGGCCTTTCCGGTATTTATCTTGTCGCTACCAGCAGGCGTTCTTGCGGATTGGGTCGATCGTCGCAAAGTTTTGATGGTCACCCAGCTCTATCTTCTTATGATCGCTTCGATCATGGCTGTGCTGACCTACCTGCAAGCGATGACTCCCTCGCTGCTGCTCCTAATGACCTTGTGCATGGGAATTGGCATGGTCGTTCATGTTCCGACATGGCAGTCAGTGATTCCCGACTTAGTTCCCAAGGGAAGTATTCCTGCTGCAGTGGGCTTGGGAAGTTTGTCATTCAATTTGGCTCGAGCGATCGGCCCAGCCGTTGGTGGGCTGCTGATGTCAGCTGTAGGGATTTGGGTTTCGTTTGCACTTAATGCACTTTCATTTCTAGGAATATTTTTAGCGCTTTTGTTTTGGCGACCACAGCATGCAGCTCCTGAGAACGATCGACGGATGGGTATCGTGGGAGCAATTCGTGACGGTCTTTTTCATGTGATACGAAAAAGAGAGATTAGAAACGTTTGCATTCGCCTAACTCTATTTGTGGTGCCCGCCAGTGCGCTCTGGGGCTTGATGCCACTGATTGCGAAAGAACGTCTTGGTCTTGAAGCAACTGGTTATGGTGGCATGCTAGGCTTATTCGGTACTGGTGCGGTCACGGGAGCGTTGTTGTTGCCAGTGGTTCGGCATGCAGTAGGAAGCGATAAGCTGCTCGCTCTTGCATCGGTGGGTTACGGTCTGGTGTATTTGTTGCTGGCGAGTCAGTGGGACATCTGGTTTCGATTGGCCACAATGACGCTAGCGGGGCTTTGCTGGATGTCGACCTTGACGACGCTCAATACGACCGCGCAAGTGCATCTGGCTCGCTCCCATCGAGCACGCGGGATGGCAATTTACTTGATGGTCTTTTCGGCCAGCATGGCGATCGGAGCGGCGTTCTGGGGTCGGTTAGCAATGTCCTTGTCGCTGGTTCAGGTATTGAATTTGGTGGCAATTGTGACTGCGATTACGGCTCTGGGGGCTTGGGTGTTCCCCATCGGTAATCTGCCAGGTCTAGAAACCACAGGAACGCGTGAAGTCGCAGAAAGCTAATTTTTCTAAAGAAATTCATACCTTCGCCCTCTGGTTGCCATCGCATTGCCCCTCAAATAAGGGGTGGCAGCTTATTTCGTCTGTAATCCTTGCGGCGAGCTGACTTGACGATTGGCTGGGTGCGGGCAATAATTCTTTCATCCGGATGATAGGATGAATGCTTTTGGGTGTGTTTTCCAGAGCGTTCGCAGGACTGATCGGAGTACGAGTCGATTGCCAAATGTCTTTATGGCTGAATTGGCGAATGGCCGTTAACGGTTGGTGTGGGTGGGCCGAGCGATCGGGTGTACCTCGTCGCTGGAAGTACGGTACCAAGAGGTTTTATGTCGACCGCTGGAGAAATGTTCGACTGGCTGCAAGTTCTGTCGGACCCCACGCGCGCCCGGCTATTAAGACTTTTGGAACGCAATGAATTAACGGTCGTTGAGCTATGCCAGATTTTGCAATCTCCGCAAAGCACAATCAGCCGCCACTTGAAGGTTCTGGCAGATTCAGACTGGGTCAGTTCGAGGAAGGAAGGAACAAGCAGTTGGTACCGACTGCAAACTAACGATTTGCAATCGGGTCAGCGGCGATTGTGGCAGGTGGTGCGCGAGCAAGCGGCAGGTGCGAAGTTTGCCGAATACGACGATGCGCGTTTAGAAAAAATATTAGATGAGAGACAGAGTCGAGCTCAAGCTTTTTTTTCTTCAGCAGCAGATCAGTGGGATAAGTTGCGAAGCGATTTGTTTGGCGGTTCTGTCAACTGTTGGGCTCTTGCGGCGAGTCTTGGGGGCGAAAGTGTTGTGGGCGAATTGGGGTGTGGCACGGCACCCCTAAGCCTCATGCTTTCGCCGCTGGTCAAACAAGTCATCGCGGTAGATTCTTCCGCGGCGATGATCAAAGCAGCTCGTAGCAAATTGAAGAAGTGTGAAAACGTTGAGTTTCGTCGAGGCGATTTGTCGGCTTTACCAATCAGCGATCAAGAGCTTGACGTGGTCTTTATTGTACTTGTATTGGCTTATTTACATGATCCACGAGTAGCGATTGCGGAAGCTTATCGCACTCTTAAGCCAGGAGGTCGATTAGTGCTCATCGACATGCTTCGGCATGATCGCGAGAGTTTGAAGCAAGAGCTTGGGCACTTATGGCTCGGGTTCGAGTGGTCGCAGATCGATCAGTGGCTTAAGGAATCGCGGATTACAAATTATCGAAAAATATCATTGCCACCAGAGCAGGAGGCTAAAGGCCCTCCGCTGTTCTGCGTGGCAGTTGAAAAATGAAGTTAACTTGTTTCTTTTTTGTTCTGAGTTTATTGAGTCCTAGAGGGCTTACAACACGAGAGGTTTTTTGATGAGTACCACGTTGGAAAAGACCAGCGGAACTGGCAGTAGCACAAACCGTCCTCCTCACAAAGTGAAAGCACTAGATCTGATCGCCGCTGGCAAGCGCGAAGAAGGTTTGGAGTTGATTCAGCTAGGACGAACAGAGATTCGTTTGGCTGAAGATGAAATGCCAGGCTTGATGGCTTTGCGTGCTCGCTACGGAAAATCGAAGCCTTTGGCAGGTGCCAAGATCATGGGTTCGTTGCACATGACGGTTCAAACCGCCGTGTTGATCGAAACGTTGACTGCTTTGGGAGCCGATGTTCGCTGGGTTAGTTGCAATATTTTCTCGACACAAGACTCCGCCGCTGCAGCTGTGGTGATTGGTCCTAATGGTACCGCTGATAAGCCACAAGGCGTTCCTGTATTCGCTTGGAAGGGTGAAACCCTTGAAGAGTATTGGTGGTGCACCGAGCAGGCCCTTGCATGGCCAGATGGCACCGGTCCTGACTTGATTGTTGACGACGGTGGTGACGCAACCTTGTTGATTCACAAGGGTGTTGAGTTTGAAGCTGCAGGCTCTGTACCTGACTTCAATCCTGAAAAAGATCCTGAAGAATGGGGTGTAATTCTCAATTTGCTGCGAAAGGAACTCGCGGAGTCTCCTGGCAAGTACACGGCGATGGCAGCCGCTTGGAAGGGTGTTAGCGAAGAAACCACCACCGGCGTTCATCGTTTGTATGAAATGCAGCACAAGGGAACTCTTTTGGTTCCTGCCATCAATGTCAATGACTCGGTTACCAAGAGCAAGTTCGACAATATTTACGGTTGCCGTCACTCCTTGATCGACGGTCTCAATCGCGCCTCTGACGTGATGATCGGTGGTAAGGTTGCTGTCGTTTGCGGCTTCGGTGAAGTCGGTAAGGGGAGTTGCCAGTCGCTTCGCGGTCAAGGTTGCCGTGTGATCGTGACCGAAATCGACCCGATCTGCGCTTTGCAGGCAGCGATGGAAGGTTATGAAGTCAAGACGATCGAAGACGTGATCGAAGTAGCGGACATCTTCATTACTGCGACAGGTAACAAAGACATCATCACTGCCGATCACATGCGTCGCATGAAAGACAAGGCGATCATCGGTAACATCGGTCACTTCGATAACGAAATCGACATGGCAGGTCTATATCGTCTGGAGAAGGAAGGTAAAGCAGAACGCGTACGAATCAAGCCTCAGTACGACCAGTTCCGATTCAAGGACACCGGCCGCTCGATCTTGGTATTGGCTGAAGGACGTTTGATGAACCTTGGCTGTGCAACTGGACACCCAAGCTTTGTGATGTCCACTAGCTTCACTAACCAAGTTTTGGCTCAGATGGAACTATGGGCTGAACGAACCACCGGCAAGTACGACAAAGCGGTTTACGTTCTTCCTAAGCACCTCGATGAAGAAGTCGCTCGACTACACCTCGACAAGCTCGGAGTGAAGCTGACGAAGTTGACCGAAGCTCAGGCCGAATACCTCGGCATGAGTGTCAACGGTCCATACAAGCCTGGTTACTACCGCTACTAAGCTTTTGACTCTCAACGTCAAAAATTAAGCTGTCAAAGGCCTCAACTCGAAAGGGTTGAGGCTTTTTTTATGTGGGAAGCTAAAGCACATTCGCGAATGTTTTGAAAGCACTGCAGTTATCAGAAATCACAAACACTTGTGAGCTTGCAATCCTGAAGGAAACCGCTGCTTAAAGCGCTGAAATCGCTCTGAAGGAGTGTTTGATCGAGGATTCTTTAAGCGGCCGATTTGGTTCGCGATTGGAGTTTGGGAGACTGCAGAAAATCGTTCATCGAATAGGTGCCAAGGGACTGGCCGTCGACATCGATCAATTTGATCTGCGACTCGTCGATAAACCATACCGCTGAGAAGCCGTTGGCCGAAAGCCGCCGACCGCAATAATGCCCTTTGCGAATCAAAATCGTTTCCTGGACATCCTCGATCGGTACAGGTGACAGAGAGCAAGCCCAGCGCGTAAAGGCAGTTCGCACTTGATCGGACGGAGAAGGCGGAAGATCTGAAGTCGACGTGTCCAAAGATGTGATATCCAGATGAAACGAAGACAGCTCTTGCCACCAGACCGAACCCCTGCAGGCTAATCCCCCCAGGGGATATGCCCTGGCTGAATTTGCCAAAGTCGATCAGTGGGGTTATCGTCCATTGTTTTTGGCACGATGAAGAAGGGGGTTTTGCGCGGTATATCCCCTGTATTTTGCCTATTTTATGTCGCGGTTAATTGATTCAAGAGTTTCCGTTGGTCGATATTAGACCATGTCGCTAGGACGCTCCGAGCATGGATGCAAACCACCTTCTGAGTGATTGGTTCTAATAGGAATCGCTCTATGGAGAGGGGTGTGGGGCAATGGGACTCCAGAGAGGCAGCCTCGCGATTTGATACCGCCTACATTGATACCGCCAACGTGAGGAGAATCAATTTTGGAAGATCAGGAAATTACCTGGGAGTTGGTACAGCAATTGTGCGATCATGAGCTCCGTGAATTGCTCGAAGAAGAAGCTGATATGGAGTTATCGCTGGATCAAGTTTCGGCTATTCGCCACTTTATCCGCATTGCCGGAGATTTGGATGCAGCTCTGGAACTGGTTGAAGCTGTTAAAGATATGAAGAAAACAGCGTAAACCTGGAGAGTATTCCACCATAGATCTGGCTCACCGCTCTCCCCGCAGCGTTTTCGCCGCGGGGAGAGGGAATAGTGTTTAGATGGGTGATATCGCGGACATTTTAGCCGACGATTCGTGCCAGAGCGTCTAGAGCTGCTTTAGCTTCTTCAACGCCTCCGAGTTCATTGGCGAGTTTCTTCGCCTTCAGAAGCAATTCGACGGAGAGACCGCCACTGGTAGCTTTGGCTGGCGCTGCCTTAGCAGCCTTGCCAGATCCTGGTGGACGTCCGCGACGGCCTTTCTTCCCAGTCTTCTTCTTCGCCTGAGACAGCACTGTGCTGACGAACTGGGCACTGACTTCGATTCCATGCTCGCTTTTCAGTTTTGAAACGATTGCCTTAGGGCCAATGTTTGCGTCTTTCGTTTTGTATTCTCGGATCAATGCAGATTTATTTGGGCCTTCGCTGGCCGCTTTTCTTGGCATGTGGGTTACCCTTGAGGCAAATTGATTTTAGGTTCGCATGGTGTTTACACATACATTCTCAACATGCGTGCGATGAAAAATCGCAACAAGCAACAGTTGGAAGCTTAACATAAGATTCCTTAAAATGCTTGTGTATTAAATAAATTTCCGCGATCCTAAATCAAGATAATCCTCAAACAATTGCTTGCTAATTATAAGTAATTAATTTGAGGTTAGCTATTGGGTATACTGCTCACAGGGCCCCTATCCTGGGGCTACATGCGCTCGACCACTTTGATACCGAGCAATTCCAATCCAGTCCGAATGGTCTTACCGGTTGACTGGCAAAGAGCCAATCGACTTTTTCTGAGTTCGGGAGTTTCTGCTTTGAGAACTGGGCATTGTTCGAAAAATGAAGAGAACTGCTTAGAGAGATCGTATAGATAATCGGCCAAAATATTAGGTAGATAGTCTACGGTAACCTGCAGCAAGATCTCTTCGAATTTGAGAATCATCAGAGCGAGTTCGCGTTCCGCTGCGTGCGACAAAACGATATCTTCGGAACCTATCGCAGGGTTGTCTGGTTCGCAGTCTGCATTTCGCAGGATACTACGTGTTCGCGCGTAGCTGTATTGGATATAAGCTGATGTGTGTCCATCGAGCCGAACCATTTTTTCTAAATCGAAGACATAGTCGCTGGTGCGATTATGAACTAAGTCAGCATATTTAATGGCACCGATACCGACCGTTTGCGCGACGTTCTTTTTCTCTTCATCCGCAATCGGTAATGACTGTACGACCTGGAAGGCTCGATCGATCGCTTCATCGAGCAAAGGATCCAGGCCGGGAGCGCCATCACGCGTTTTGTAGGGAAAGCCATCCTTGTCGAGAACGGTTCCGAAGGAGACATGTTTCAGTTCAAGTTTGTCGTAGCCGATCTGTTTGGCTGCAGCGAAAAGCTTCGCGAAGTGATCTCCCTGGCGATGATCGACGACATACAGGATAGCATCGGGATTGAATTTTTCGACGCGATATTCGATGGTTGCTAGATCGGTGGTTGCATAAAGAAAAGCACCATCTTGTTTGCGAATGATCATAGGAACGTCAAAACCAGGCAAGAAGACGCATATGGCACCTTCGCTGGTTTTTGCCATGCCATTATCGATCAATCGTTGTACGAGAGGTCCGAGCCGATCGTGGTAGAAGCTTTCACCTAATTCCATATCGAAGCGAATATCGAGTCGCTCATAAATATGATGGATTTCATCCATGCACAATGGAAGGAATTCTTGCCATAGTTTAAGGTTGGTGGGATCGAGAGAATGGAGTTTGGCTGTCTCCAGCAACACTTTGGTATCCAGGTCAGGGTGTTGCTCGCAGGAGGCTGCCAGCTCAGGCTTGAGTTTTCGTTTCTCCAGGATCGCTTCAGTCTTACGAAGTTTTTCTGAGGAAGTCTTTTGTTCTTTTTGTGCATCCTCCAGCATCTTTTTAGATTTCTTGTCGGTTGCAGCGTTTGGACCTAGTTCGGTCTGTAGTTTCTCGAATTTCTCATTTGCTTTCTGGACCGCCTGTTTAGCTTTAGGAAGTTCCTTTTCGGCGTTCTGCCATTCCATCATCTGATGGACGACTCGGTAAAGGCGAGAGAGTTCTGTAACGGGAGCTTCTGCAAATGCGTTCTTGTTAACGAAATGCTTATAGCCATAGGTGATCATACCGAACTGGGTTCCCCAGTCACCAAGGTGATTGTCCGTGATGACATGATGGCCCAAGAACCGAAGTATTTTCGCTAGAGAATCACCGATGACAGTCGAACGTATGTGTCCGACATGCATCGGTTTTGCAACATTGGGTGAAGAATAATCGAGAACGTAAGTGCGCGGTCGCGATATCGAATTGACTCCAAGTCGCTCTGAAGAAGCGATCGTCTTGAGTGACGATGTGATAATATTATTTTTTAAAGTGAGGTTTATGAATCCGCGCGGAGCGATCACTGGTGGATCGCAAAGGTCGGATACGTCTAGCTGCTGGACGATTTCCTCAGCGACGGCCATTGCGTCCTTGCCGAGCTGTTTAGAAAGCCCCATAGCAAGATTGGCTTGGTAGTCACCGAATTGCGGATCGCGAACGGCGGTAACCCGTTGAGCTAATACTGTTCCATCAAGTCCCATTCGGTTCAGGGCCGATGCGAATCGCTCTCGCACCAATTCAATCATCTGCATCTTGATCAACCTTAAAAACGAAGAGCCTGTTGGTTCTGAGGGTGATAATTAAATAAGAAAACGAGCCTCGAATAGGCAATCATTTTCGGGAGGATTTTCCGAGAGGATACTCGCAACAGGTACAATCGCTCAAGTATCGACGGAGAAACGACCAGAGATAATAGGGACGAGATCACTGAAATTATCAGCGATCGAGGCGTGCCATGGACGCGGAGGAAGATTTAATGATTTCGCTCACGTCGACGGCCTTGCCATCGGCCCATAGATTTTCAAGATTATAGAAGCCACGGGTTTCTTCATCGAAAACATGGATCACGATGCTGCCGTAGTCCATCACGACCCAGCGTCCCTCTTCGAGTCCCGAAATGGAGTGTTTTTTCTCACCCAGTTGCTTCAAGGCACGCTCGATTTCGTCCGCAATTGCTCCCAATTGTCGACGGCTGCTTCCGGTCACCAAAACGAAGAAGTCGAACAGGGACGTTACCCCGGTCAGATCGATTACCGTAATCTCCTCGCCTCTATTCTCAGCGGCCGCTTTTACGGCTACTTTGGCCATTTCCAGGCTATGAGCGATCTGTTCTGCCGGGACCATCGGCACCGAAGCCGAGCTTTGGATTTCCCGTTGGGTCGTTTTGGACATTCTTAAGGCTATTCCTGTCGAAACAATTCCTGGGCCTTTTACGCAACTTAGGACCGGATACAAGCAATTACGATCCTCTGAGGGATGGGATTCAGGTCTGTCTGAGCACCGTTCGGAGGCGACTTCATAAGCCCGAGGGGTAACAGTTCAGTACGTTTGCTTCACAGTCTCCCCAGCCCACTTCCTCAATCTTATTCTAGTCATGCAGCGTCCCGAAAGGAACGAGCAAGCCTCTTTTCGGGCATAATACCTTGACGATAAGACAACAATACCTCGAAAAAAGTTCGCTGGCTGACTCAAGCGATTCAAGCTTTTTTAAAACAAGGAAATAATTGACATGGCTGATTGGATTGAAGAAGGTTCTAAAGCCCCCGCGTTTACCCTGAAGGCTGACGATGGCTCTAAGGTGAAACTTTCTGATCTGAAGGGACACCCCGTCGTTCTCTACTTCTATCCCAAGGATGATACCCCAGGTTGCACCAAGGAGGCTTGTGCATTTCGTGATCGAAGCAAGGAGCTTGAGAAACTGGGGGCCAAAGTTTTTGGTGTGAGCCCGGATTCGGTCGAGTCACATGTGAAATTTAAGGAAAAATATAAGCTTAATTTCTCTCTCCTAGCCGACACGGATCACGAAGTAGCCGAGAAATTCGGCGCTTGGAGAGAAAAGAACATGTACGGAAAAAAGAGTATGGGGATTCAGCGTTCGACGTATTTGATTGATGCCACCGGCAAAGTGGCCAAGCTCTGGAAGAAGGTAAGTGTCGACGGACACGATGAGCAAGTCATTGAAGCGCTCAAAGAGCTAGGATAACACCGAAGCTGAATCATGACCTTGTTAGACGCAGCCGCAGGGTAATACCTCCGGCTGCTCCTTTTTGTCTTTCAATGGGTCGTGATATTCGACCACCACAAATACCAGGTAAACTTTACCACTGATCTGCTTTAGCAACGTTTTCAGCGGCCGTTTTTTCATCCGTTTTGGGACGGCACTCCAAGCCCACAAAGCCGTTGTAGCCAAGTTCGGCAGCGGCACGGAGAACTCGGGGATAATGAATTTCACCGGTTCCTGGTTCGAAACGTCCAGGGTGATCGGCCAGTTGTAAATAGCCAACTTGATCAAAACCCTCTTTTAGTCGGCCGCACAAATCCCCTTCGCTGATTTGCATGTGATAAAGATCCCAGTTGATCTTTACCATCGGTGAATCGACTTCTCGGCAAATCTTGACGGCATCGACACTGCCGTATAGGCAATGTCCCGGGTGATCGACTCGCCCATTCATCGGTTCTAGGATCAGCATCACGCCTTCTTTTTCGACAATAGGCTTTACTCGCTTAAGCGCTTTGACCACTTGAGCAAGCATCGCCTCCTGGCTCATTTCTTTCTGGTTGTTTCCCGCAACGACGGTCATCTTATCGCACTTGAGTCGATGGGCGATTTGACACGACTCGATGATTTTCTTCTCAAAAGCCTCTTCGTTCTTCGGATTGTTCATGCCTGGTTCAAAACCCCAAGCGGTGAATTGAGCTACCGAAAGCTTGAGTTCTTCGTTGAGCTTGATAATGGCATCGATATCTTTGTTTTCGTAGGGCCAGAACTCATAAGCAGGGAAGCCGAGTTCAGCAGTGCGTCGAAGACGATCTAAGAATGGTAGGCGACTCCACCACATTTCGACATTGACCGCAAATTTTGTGTGGGGAGTATGTCCTGGCAGTTGAGGGACCGCGGTTGCTTGGGCACTGTCGATGATTGTTGACAAAGCTGCCCCTGTTGCTGCGACGACCGAAGCGGTTTTAAGAAAGTCTCTGCGATCATGGGTCATGGTGAGTTGATCCTTTAACGTTAGGATTTCTTCTGTCCTATGAACTGATAGTACGGAGTACGCACCAGCGGAAGGTAAGGAACTTTGGCCCGATTCTCACTCAGCCACTGCGATTCAAATCGGTTGCGTAGGTAGGGAAGATGTTCCGAGGAGGGATATACGTTGTCGTTAGAAAACCAGATTGGCCAGAAGCTTCGAGTGCTCCAGCCATGACGCTTGAGGCCTTCATCGGGATGCTTTCTGGAAACGTAGAAATCGACGACGCCGATGAGACCACCCGGCTTGAGCATCTGTAGTGCATTATCGATAGCCGCAAACCAATCGGGGATCATGGTGAGTGAATACGAAAAGGTGACTACATCGACCGGACCATCAGAGGGTTGCCAGCGAGTCGCGTCAGCTTCTACCGTCTGCACATTGGCCCATTGGTTTTTCTCAGCGCGTTGCTGAGCGACTTTCAAAAGCGATCCCGCTAAGTCCACGACATACACTTTTTTCAATTGCTGTATATCAGGCCCAAAGAATTCCAGATTAGCTCCTGTACCACCACCCATATCAACCCAGGTGGCTCCGGGACGCGACCCGATCTTTTTCCAAAGTTCTTCGCGTCCCTTCAGTAAGCGTTTACGAAAATCGTCGTACGCTTCCGCTTGGCCGCTATAGAAATTTTCCAATCTTTCCGCATGGCTCTTGCCGCGAATAGGACGCAGCGCCATGTGATAGAGGATCTTGAGATCGCTCAATAAACTCATAGTAGTTGTTATCTCAGGCGGCTAAGTCAGCGATATAAAAACTTCCGTAGGTATGCACGCGATCAAGCGGATGGAGTTCTGCGGCAAGCTGTTCATGATAGGTGAGCAGTTCCGGTAGATCGCGTGTTTGACCGTTGACTCGGACTTGCACATTGTCGAGGAAGTCGGTCCTCAAGCCACCACTGCGCCACAGAATACGCGTATTGGGGCCGGCGCGATTGATGATGGCTTGCCATTCCGATTCCAGCAACGGGAAGAATCGATCGCTGAGCCAGTCCATATGATCGAGCAATACGAAACGAGTGATCGGTCGATCTACTTTCTCCAGGAAGCCTTGTACGCTGTCGGTGTTGATCGTGAGTCGGTCGAGCAAGCCGCTGCGCAATTTCTGAAAGTTCTCTTCTTTCAGGTACTCTGGGCAGCACTCAGGTGTGTACTTGCCATTGATATAGACTCGCCAGAAGTAATTGTCATGAATGGGCAGTTTCGAAAATACAGCTTCCAGTGAGTCTTCGATGAATTTCAAAATCCCGCCCGGATATTGCTTATCAATTTGCTGTCGCTGTGCTTTAGGCACACCGAGCATCGACATGGTGGTATCGCGAGCCATCGCCAAACGCATTGCAGGAGTCCAGATTTTCTTGTGAACCTGTGCATAAAGTCGTTGTTGGTCTTCGATCGATTTTGATTCTAGCAATTCATTAACTAGTGGGCGAATTCTAGCCCAGCGATTGATATAGAAGTTAATGCCTCGAGCAAATCCGCCGGAGGTACCACGGAAGTAAAACGATCTGCGTGGATTGTTAAAAAAGGTGATCCACTTGTCCCAGTATTTTTGCGACCAAGGATTCAGATGTTTTCGAAGTTTCTGTTGATAGATACTGTCGATTCCAGGGAGATGGCCTTCGCCAAACATGCGAAAGAAATCGTTAAATTCCAGACTTCGAATGGCGCTGGTCTTCAATTCAAGCAAGGCGTTTTGACGCGGATTCATATCGACGGCAAACACTTCCGCTGGTCCAGTGAGCAAGTAGTCAAGCGCGTTACAGCCTGCCGAGGTGATTACCATCACGCGATCATTCTGGCCAATATTCATCGCTTTGCGATCAAGGCGAGGATCTTCCCAGCACGTGTTGTAGACCAAGTTGTTGCCGTGGACAAAGCGAAAGACGCGACCGCTAATCCATTCCTGAAAAGACATTCAACTAAAACCTATTCTCAAAAATTAAAGGGATCGCCAATATTTGACGATCCAAGTCGTTGTAAAAAATAAGCGGTCAACTGCCTAGCTTCGAACCCTTTTGGACGAACTCGAACCGTTCGCTTCAAGTAGAGCCTCAGTCTACGGGCAGTTGCCGTTGCTGTTTTCTGTCATTGCTACTCATTCGAGCATTACTACTCATTCGAGTATCGCGAAGTTTTCTTGCAAACAATTCGCAGACTACTTATCTCGAATCGCAGCACCTCGATTACTTACTTGTCCTCCCCCCGCGGGAATCAGGGCACCCGCTTGTGGAGCACCGCTGCTTTCAACCGATCGATTCCAAGGGATCGCATACGCGGCGAACATTCCGGAGGTCGGTTCGACAACATAGACAAGGCATCCGCCAGGTCGCGCGCCAGCCGTACCACGCGTTCCAGAAATATTACCAGTAACCATTAAGTACTGAGGATTTTGTCCAGCAGCGGGCAGTGTGGCGGTTACGTTCGTGGTGAACTTTGCACCAAACTGTTGTACGCGCGGATAATAAACCCAACAAGTCAACTCGCCGGTAAGAAAGTCGAGGAAGAAAACTCCCTCAGCCTCATCGGAGACCTGCCCGGTAGCAAGAGCGAAGTTTGTACTGCTATTAGTTGCCGATGCTCGAAGTAGCTCGGCTGGCAATTCAGAGCGAATCGATCGGGTCTCTGCCAACTCGGGACGCAGCCAGAGGCTCGCGGCCAAGACAACGATCCCGCCGCTTAATCCCAAAGCGGTTCCCTTCCAAAAACTTAACTTCCTATCGTTGCGAACTTCCGAAACATCCATAAACACGTTCCTCGCTACCTTCCGGGGAGCACAATAAGACAAGAAAAGCCGCCACACGGTTTCCTGGATTTTCCACGAACCTTTTCTGGATCAGAAAAAGCCCTCGGGGGGGAAAGGAAACCTTTTGTAACCTTCATGCTAACGCTTTTTGGGTCGATTCACCATAACCGAGTGAATCTGACCGAGAATTGTCGGAATTGTCACAAACCAACGGGTGGAGACCTCGTAGCCCTGGTAGGAGCCCGCGGAGGTCCATAAACTGTTGAATTCCACAGGCAACGTGCTCCGCCAAAAGTGGATCAAATGAACAGTTTTTTCATATTCTATAACTTCCCCAGTTGGAGTTCCTCTTATGACCAACGGTCCTCTGCATCGCAAGTTTCGTATGGGTTTAGTCGGTGGCGGACAGGGTTCGTTTATCGGACGTGTTCACTCGATCGCAGCTTGCTTGGACAACCGGGCGACCGTTGTCGCCGGAGCTCTATCTAGCAATGCCGAACGATCTAAAGCTTCGGCTGCCGATTACGATATCGCGCCCGAGCGAGCTTATGGCTCTTACCAGGAAATGTTGCAGAAAGAAGCTAAGCTGCCAGAAGGGGAAAGAATCGATTTTGTCGCGGTTACCACTCCTAACCATACCCACTACGAAATCGCTAAAGCGGCCGTCGACGCCGGTTTTAATGTCGTTTGCGATAAGCCGATGACCTTTGACCTCAAGCAGGCGGAAGATTTGGCGAACGCCGTAGATAAGTCAAACGTCATTTTTGCATTGACTCATAACTACACCGGCTATCCACTGGTTCGACAAGCTCGCGAAATGATTTTGAGTGGTGAGCTTGGTGAAATCCAAGCGGTTCGATCGTTCTATATTCAAGGTTGGTTGCGAACACGACTGGAAGCGGACAATCAAAAGCAAGCAGCTTGGCGCACTGATCCTAATAAGAGCGGTGTGGCTGGATGTTTCGGTGATATTGCAACACATGCGTACAACCTAGCACGCTACATGACCGGCTTGCTCCCAGCCGATGTGAGCTGCCATCTCAAAACGTTCGAACAAGGTCGCAAGCTGGATGACTATGGAACGGCCGTTATCCGTTTCGAAAATGGTGGCCTCGGTACTGTCACCGCTTCGCAGATCAGTCATGGTCGCGAGAATGATCTCTTCATCGAGATCGATGGAACCAAGGGTGCAATTCAGTGGCGACAAGAAGAGCCAAACGTGATGATTGTTCGTTCCAATGGACAACCTCATAAGCTCTATACTCGCGATCCCAATGCACCCTTTATGAATGCCTCAGGCCGCGCTGCTTGCCGCTTGCCCAGCGGTCATCCAGAAGCGTTCTTCGAAGCTTTCGCAAACATCTATCAAGCTGCATACGATGCCATGATTCTTCGTAGTGAAGGGAAAGCGACCGAGAAGGTCAATACCGTTTATCCCAACGTGCACGATGGTGTCGAAGGGATGTACTTCATTGAGCAATGCGTCGCTAGCAGCCAAAACAACGGAGCCTGGACTAACCTAAAGCACGCCCGAGCTCGTCGATAGTTGGTTGCTGCCAGCCAAATAAGGCTTGTGAGAAGGTCTTTGCAGCCGTAGCGTGATCGTCAGGAAAACCGTTGATTTTCCGGTGTTTCTGCTCAAGCATGAATAGCAGCCTGGAGCCAATTCGCTCCAGGCTGCTGCTTTTCGGCTGTCATCAAAATCGCAAGAGCCCTTGGTATCTCTTGTTGGAATATTACTGTCACGGACTACGCAAGTCGGGTTTCCTGAGGACAATAGATTCGACGAAATCGTTTAGTCTTTATTCTAATTATCTATTCCAATATCGTTTCAATCCCAGGATAGAGAGTTTGGCCTGCTTCCCAGCGGTAGCATGGAATGTCACCAAACCGCGGCTTTAGAAAGGAATTAAGAAGGCGCTCGTTGGAGGAGGTGGATAGGTCATCGTGGCTAGAGCGAGTATGATTCAAGATGACCATGTGAGGTCGTAGATTGCTGCGGATGATACTCTCCAGTGTTAACAGAATGTGATTGACCACTCCAAGTCGATTGGCTGCGATGAGGATGATCGGATAGCGTAATCGCTGAGCCAAATCGGCATTGGTCCAATGGTTGCTGATCGGCGAATGCCATCCCCCTGCCCCTTCGACAAATAACGTCTCACAACGATTCTTCCATTGTCCTACGCCCCGGATCATCTGATCTTCATCGATGCTTTTGCCTTCAAGTTCAGCAGCAATGGGTGGCGCGAGTGGTGCGATAAACCGCTGATTGCAATAAAGAGAGTCCTTCTCGCGATTGCCGCTGGCCTGCGCCAAGATATCTGGATCGCAGGGAACTCCAGGCAGAATTCCACTGACGGCTGGCTTGAAAGCACCGACACTACGTCCTGCCTGAACAAGGCTCCGCAAAATACCTGCGGTGACGTAAGTCTTACCGACATCGGTGTCGGTACCAGTTACAAAAAAACCATGCTCCGGAAACGAACTATTCTTAGCTTCCATCGTAAACGCCGTGTTGCTTGATTTTATTTCGTAGCTAATTCGCTAAATCGGCCAAGCTGAAGATCGCGGCCGATGCATTTCAGCAGGATCTAGAGTTGTCAAAAAATGAATGATACCAAGGCCCTGGCAAAAATTGCTCCCCGCTTCTTACATAGATTTCCGCTGCGGCAAATCGCTGAACCGACGACTGCCAAAAATGTTTTGATCGCTGAATAAAAACGGGAGTTGCTTCCCCAATAGTTTTGATTTCTTGGTCTCACGGTTTTAAAGGGAATCGAGATAAAATCTGGATCCTTGGGAAATGGAGAGAATTGGTGGGTTGTATGCCGAGATGTAAGCGTTAGCATTACAATTCATTGAAAAATAGATAGCGGGGTCGCTGAACTTAAATCGCCGTCCGTCAAATGAGAGGTTGCGAGGGCAGTTGGAATGAATCCGCGTTCGGATTGAGAGTGGCTGTTATTGTTGGGTGTGGTTGGTTTATCGAATCATCAGGAAATAGGGGATAGTTTGCCGTGGCAAATCCATCCGTTGTCAATTTGGCGCTGGTGCAGATGTCCTGTACAGCATCGCAGAGCGAAAATCTCGATAAGGTCGACGAGCGAATTGCGGAAGCCGCCAAGCGTGGTGCTCACATTGTCTGCTTGCAGGAGCTATTCAACGCTCCCTATCCCTGCCAAACCGAAGACCATTCCCGTTTTGCCTGGGCGGAACCAATTCCGGGGCCTACCAGCCAGCGCATGTCGGCAGCGGCTGCCAAACATAAGGTAGTTGTGACAGGTTCGATTTTTGAACGCCGTGCCCATGGACTTTACCACAACACAGCCGTCGTCTACGACGTAGATGGCTCGCAGGTCGGTATGTATCGCAAGATGCACATTCCAGATGATCCTTTGTACTATGAGAAGTTTTATTTCACGCCAGGCGATCTTGGCTTTACCATTGCCAAAACAAAGTATGCCAAATTGGGAGTGGGCGTTTGCTGGGACCAGTGGTATCCCGAAACCGCTCGTTTGTTTGCCTTGCGTGGCGCTGAGATACTTCTTTATCCAACGGCCATTGGCTGGATCATCGAAGAGAAAGAACAGTTTGGCACGAGCCAACATAATGCTTGGGAAACCATGATGCGTTCTCATGCTATAGCTAATGGACTCTATGTCGGCGCGGCCAATCGAGTTGGGATAGAAGGAAGCATACAATTTTGGGGTGCATCCTTTGTGAGTGATCCTTATGGTAATTTGCTGCATCGCGCCGTGCATGTCGAGGAGGAAATTGTGATCGTGCCATGCGATCTAAGTCGAATCGACACAGCTCGTACTCACTGGCCCTTCCTACGGGATCGCCGAGTTGACGCTTATGCACCTCTAACAAAACGGTTTATTGACGATGAGTGAGAGTCATCGAAGCTCTGAGCGATCCAGTTATGTTTGGCCTGCCGAGTGGCATCCACATGATGCCACTTGGATTTCTTGGCCGCATAATCCAAATACATGGCCTGGTCGGATGGCTCCTGTCCCCGATGCGTTTGAGCGGTTCATTCGAACGGTTGCAGAAGTGGAGCAGGTTCATGTTTTGGCGGGACCGGCACATGCGGCCCAAGACGCTGCGCGAAGATTTCATCATGCGCCCCGAATTCAACTTCATCCTTTTGTCACCAATGACTGCTGGGTACGTGATTACGGTCCCACCTTCGTTTTAAACGCGAAAGATGGTTCCCTGGTAGGTATTCATTGGGTCTATACAGCTTGGGGTGGAAAGTATCCGCCGTTTGATGAAGATGCTCAAAATGGAGCACGTATCTGCCAAGCCGTCGGTGCGTCTCGAGTCGTCTCACCATTGGTTTGTGAAGGTGGTGGACTGGAAACCGATGGTGAAGGGACACTTCTAACTACCAAGTCGTGTTTGCTCAATCCAAGCCGCAATCCGCAGCGAACTGAGGCGGATATCACTTCGCACCTATGCGAAATGCTAGGTGTCACCAAAGTTATTTGGCTCGATGAAACGGAACTCGATGGTGATGATACCGACGGTCATATCGACCAGCTGGCACGATTTGTAGCTCCTGGAAGAGTTGTCGTCGCTTCGCGAAGTATGGAGTCGGATACCAATATCGAGAGCCTCAACGCAATGCGGCAGCAACTAGAGCATTGTACCGACGCCCGCGGCAGGAAACTGGAGATTATCGATCTGCCCACTCCACCTCCGCGCTGGATCAATGGCCAGCGAGTTCCAGAAAGCTACTGTAATTTTTATATTGCCAACGGAATCGTCATCGTACCGGAATTCAAACATCGTCCTTCGGATCAGCGAGCAGCTGCAATCTTGCGAGAGCAATTCCCTCATCACCAAATTGTACCGCTCGATGCGAGCGACATGATTTGGGGACTCGGTGCGTTTCACTGCGCCTCGCAGCAGCAGCCTCGACCGGTAATCATCGGTCAGGAAGCAAAGATCGATTAGACGGTAGATGGTGAAGACTCTGATCCAATCCCCTGTCGATCGCTCATTGCTTCAGAAGTAAGTCGCTCGATCGTGGCTGAAAGTGTCTTTCTAAAGTGGCGCTGGTAAATCACGACGGCAAAAATACCAACTCCCAATCAAGTGGAAGAGTAAACCAAGGCTGATCAGAAGAAGCGTATAACCAAGTGGTCCAGGCCCTATTAAATTGCCTCGGGTGTTGTACTCAAGTAATGCCCAGGCAAGATCAGGTTGCTTCGAGGTTACACGGACAATATCATCCGGACGGTAGCCACTGAAGAAAGTGAGATAAAGAGCCCAGCTTGTTGCGGGTGTAGATTTACCCAGAAGATAGAGCATGAATTGCAGTACATAGATGCACAGAACCAATCCAATCGTTCGCCATCGATAGCGATCAAACGCGCTGAACATCACACTGAGACCAAAGACAAAAAAACCAAATCCGAAGAGATTAAGGGCTGGTGGAATATAGAGCGAAGAATCGACTCGGTCCTTCAGCGGTACCCAGATCGGTTCCTTTTCGCTCTTGTTGTTTAAGAATGTATCGATTGGAATATCGACTGCGAGCCAAGGCAATCGCACCGAGGAAGCCGGTGGCGTTTCGCGTATGCTCAGATTCTCAATGCCGAAATAGATACCAACCCAAACCAGGGCACTCAAAAGCATAAGCCCGGAAACGGTAACGAGTGCATGAGAACCGAGAACAGCTCGACGCGTTATGGGTTGGCCAAGTAGCATCTCCATGGTTCCGCGATTGATCTCGCCACTGACTACATCGCTGCCGCGCGCAATCGCCCAAACCAACACGCAGAGTATCACGACCGGTTCATCAAAAGTCATCGCAATACTGCCCGCATACGTAAGAAATTGCGACACGGGAACAGGCGAGAATTTTTCAAACGGACGAAGCTGCTCCAGCAATGGTTCGAGCCTTGAGAGTTCAAATTGAGCAACAATCCAAAGTCGCATCCAGCAGAAGAATGGAAGAATCGCTGCGCATGCTGCTAGCAGTAACCAGCTTTCGCTCCAGTATTTCTTGACCAAGGCGTGAATCATCGCGCGGTGCTCCTGTTGAGCGAATTCATCGCCGCTAGGGACTGAGTTGTTTGTGCAGGAGGATGCACTTGTTGGTAGACATGATCGAGCCCCCGAGCTTCAATACGAAGTTGGGACCAAGACTGCTGACCGAGCCAAGGCATTAGGGAACTTAAGTCTCCCTGTAAATCGAGGACCACCTCTCCCCCACCCTGCCTTACCATCTGAATCCGGGAGCGAAAAGATTCTGGGATATCGCTGTAGTCATGGTCGCTTCGTGCGAAAAGCCGATGCGACTGCTGCAGTTCCGAGAGATGCAGACGCTTGACGAGCTGACCGCGCTTTAGCAAAACGACTTCGTCGCAGACCTCTTCGATTTCGCTGAGAACGTGCGAAGAAAAGATTACTGTTTGTCCTTGTTGCTGTGCCTCGCGAACGAGCGACAGAACCTCGTTGCGAACCGTTGGGTCAAGATTAGCGGTTGGCTCGTCCAGAATAATTAGAGGAACCGAACTGCCGAGCACGGCGACCAGGGCAAGTTTTTGTCGCATACCAGTCGACATGAAAACGACGCGGCGTGAAAGATCGAGTTCCAGTCGTTCCGCCAACTGACGATGGCGATCGGGATGAATGAGTGGCCGCATCGAAGCAAAAAATTGAAGCACTTCACTCCCTCGCATCTGGCGAAATAATCTCGCATCGCCAGGAAGGTAAGCTGTTACTTGCCGAACGGCCACCGTCTGCTTAACGCAATCATAGCCAAGTATCTTCCCCCATCCGCCCGATGGCTGAAGAAAGCCGAGCAATGTTCGCACTAAGGTTGACTTTCCAGCCCCGTTAGGACCCAGCAAACCAAATACCTGACCTCGATGTACTTCCAAGGAGCAACGATCGAGGGCCAATAGCGAGCCGTAGCGTTTCGTCAACTCGCTGGTTTGCAATACGCAGTCCATTTCCACTAACTACCTTTACCTTTACATGTCATCTGTTACATGTCGTCTGTCGATCCAACCTCATAGACATCCAGTGCTGGAAGCACAAAGATTTTTCCGTCACCCATACGACCTGAGCGAGCCACCTCGATCACTCGTCTTAATACTTCTTCCACTCTTTCATCATCAACCCAAATAACGATTTCGACTTTCGACAAAAACGCTAATGCGTATTCCGTCTCGGAATATTGATCCAGATAACTCTTCTGACGACCATAGCCTTTTACTTCATTGACGCTGAGCGCATCAAGGGGAACCGATTTCAGATTTTCAAGAACCTTCTCGGCGAGAAAGGGGCGAACTACGGCGATGACTTGTTTCACGAATTATCGGCCCAACAAATAACAAAGTATTCTTAGTCGAGGTCAAGAAGCGGCTAGTACCCCACTTCCTTAAGAACTTGTTGACAGGCAGAGAGGTAGCTGTCACCAAAAAGGTTCCAATGGTTGAGTAAATGATACAACCGATAGATACAGCTGCGTACCTGCCAACCCTCGGGAAGTGGATAAACCGAGTGGTAACCTTCGCGAAAACTAGAAGGAAATCCCCCAAAAAGCTCGATCATACCCCATTCCGCTTCGCGATCTCCGTAATACGAGGCAGGATCGATCAATACGGCGCGTCCTTGCGGATCGAAGAGAACATTTCCGCTCCATAGGTCCCCATGTAGAAGACTCGGTACAGCGGAATGGCCGCGCAGTAAAGCCGGCATGTCAGCGACGAGTGTTTCAAAGCGAGTCAGCAGTGACCGAGAGATCCTTCCGTGCTCTTGCAATAGTTTCACCTGAAAAAGGATTCTGTGCTGAGCGAAAAACTCGGGCCACGAGGTCGACCATAAATTTTTCTGCTGAGTCGCGCCGAGATAGTTGTCTGTATCCCAGCCATAGCGAGTTTCGTGGTTCAGAAGATGGAGTGAAGCGAGTTGTTGTCCAAACTGAAACCATTGTCGTGGCTGCGGCGAACTTACCGAAATAGCTTCCAAGACTAATGCCGAAAGATTTAATTCGGGTATTTCAATCAGAGCGTAAACCGAAGGGATGCGCAGGACCTTCGTGTTTCGCAGAGCATCGAGAGCGACGGCTTCCTGCCGAAACATGTTCCGATGATCGAAATGATTCGACTTGATGAAAAAGATTTCATTATTTTCGAATTGCCAGATCTCCGCCGAATGAATACAGCCATCGGAACAAACCCTTCGAGTCATTTTTCCATGACAGGAAAGGCCTGTAGTCTCTCGAACTTTTCGGCAGACCGAGTCAATCCAGCGCTCCATCGATTGATTCGCTTAGAAAGTCTCTTCCTCGATCGACCTTACCTTTTCGCGGCGCGATGGAGGAACAACAGGCGTAATACTAACCTTGCTTCGCTTGAGTTCTTCAATCTGTAGAGCCATCCTCTGAATAAGATTGGCTATCTCGATACCAGCAGCATCGCCGACATGAACCTGAAGAGCTTTGCGAGTACTTTGACTTAATCCTAATGAGCTTTTCGACATAGACCTTTCATTCCTTGTGATTTTTAAATCGATCCTTGGTGAGTTATCTTTATCAGAGAGGATTCAGACGTTATTCCACCGTAACACTTTTTGCCAAATTGCGAGGTTTATCCACATCGCATCCGCGCAGCACGGCGATATGGTAAGCAAGTAACTGGAGCGGAATTGCTGTTACGATAGGCTGTATGAAATCCTCGGCTTGCGGGATCTCGATAATATCATCAGCTAATTTCTCGATACGATTATCACGATGATCGACGATGGCGATAACGGGGCCTCGGCGAGCTTTCACTTCCTGCAGGTTGCTCATGACTTTTTCAAAAACGTTGCCCCTTGGTACGATGAATACCGAAGGGGTGTTTTCGTCGACCAGTGCGATAGGGCCATGCTTCATTTCGGCCGCAGGATAGCCTTCGGCATGTATGTAGCTGATTTCCTTAAGTTTAAGGGCACCTTCTAGTGCCGATGGGAAGTTATAGTTACGGCCGAGGTAAAGGAAATTTGTTGCATCGGCATACTTTGCAGCCACAGCGGCCACCTGAGCTTCGCATTGCAACGCACGTTGGATCAAGTTTGGCAACTGCTCTAATTGATCGATGATTCGCAGGCCTGCTTCATAACTCAGATGTCGCAAACGACCGAAGTAAAGCGCGAGCATGGATAGAACGAGCAGTTGCGATGTGTAGGCCTTAGTGGAAGCGACGCCGATTTCAGGTCCAGCGTGCAAGTAAATACCGCCATCAGCTTCTTGGGCAATACTGGATCCAATAACGTTACAGATCGCTAAAGTATGATGTCCCTTGCGTTTCATTTCACGAAGAGCGGCCAGAGTATCCGCAGTTTCACCGCTTTGGGTAATTCCGAAAATCAGCGTGTCGGATTCAACGGGCGGATTGCGATAGCGAAGTTCGCTAGCGTATTCAACTTCGACAGGAATGCGAGCTAGTTCTTCGATGAGATATTCCCCAACCAAGGCTGAATGCCAACTTGTTCCGCATCCGGTGAGAATGATTCGATTGGTAGATCGCAGTTGTTGGGTCGTGAGATTCAAGCCGCCGAACTTCGCGGTCGCGTTTTCACGATCCAGTCGTCCTCGCATCGCATTGGTAAGCGACTCAGGTTGTTCGAATATTTCTTTTTGCATGAAATGCTTGTAGCCATGCATAGCCACATCGGCTGTTTCGCCTTCCAGAACTTGGACGTCAGGGCGTACTCGACCTTGATCGCGATGCAATACTTGCAGTGTGTCGGGAGTCAGAACGGCGATCTGATGATCGGCTAAAAAAATGATGCGGTCCGTGTAACCGACAAGCGGCGAAGTATCACTGGCCAGGAAGTGTTCACCTCGACCGATGCCTAATACCAAGGGACTTCCACAACGGGCAGCGATGAGCAAGTCAGGTCGATCTCGGAACATCACGGCAAGACCATAAGTGCCTCGTAAATGAGAAAGCGTGCTGCGCACGGCTTCGACGTAACGCTGATTGGGATCCTGTCCTGGAACGACGGGCGATTTTTTCAGATGATCAGCGATCAGGTGTGCAATCACTTCGCTATCGGTAGCAGAAGCAAAATGATAACCTGCATCGATCAATCGCTCCTTCAAGGTCTCGTAGTTTTCAATGACTCCGTTGTGAGCAATAACGACCTGTCCGGTTCCGCCGAGATGCGGATGGGCGTTTTCTTCGGTAGCTGGTCCGTGCGTTGCCCAGCGAGTATGTCCGATGCCCGACAGACCTCGATGGGGATTTCGACGCGTTGCTTCACTCAGTCGCTCGATTCGACCTACAGCACGTGAGATGTGGATGGGATGTCCGGATGTAAGCGTAGCGATTCCCGCGCTGTCATAGCCTCGATATTCCAAGCGTTGCAGGCCTGTCAGCAAAAAAGGAGAGGCTTCAACGTTTCCCACGTATCCGACAATACCGCACATCGACTCGAACTCCACAATAAATAGCGGGAAAAGAGTATCCAACGTGAAAGGTTATGTCATGAAAGGACTTGAGTTGGCAAGGATAGCCACGAAGTCGAGGGCCAGCCGATATTTCTGTGACAGTTGTATCGAAGTTAACAATTGTCGCAAAAATTCTGGCAGACGGGTGGATACTAAATGTCGTTATACTTCAGGTACCCAAGACCATGATGTTTCGGATTCGGAGACGTTGATATTCCATTGCCCGAGAGAACTTAAGGGACTGTTCTGAACGCTACCAATGGACCGCAGTTCATATTGCTGCGAAAGAGAGGCGGTTATGGAATGTAGCTGTTCGAGCAATTCAGGCGAGTTCTGCAAATGAGACTGGATCATCTGCTCTGAATAGGGATCACCTGGAATGGAAAGACGGCCAGTGCTGGAAAACTGCAATTGAACCGTTTGGCTCGTTGGCCATCCCAATTGTTTAAGCGATGCGAGAAGCTTCTTGCCCCAAGCTTGAAGTTGCGACCCGGGTTCATTGGCTGTGATTGCTTTAGGTTCGGTTGGCTCTGATTGTGAGGCTGATGCGGACCCTAAAAAATCTTTGAAGCCGGATGACAAGCTACCAATAGCATCCCCCATACTTTGCATCATGCCCGGCGTGTTGGCGAGCAACCAATTTGATGCGATGGGAAGCGTCACAGTTAACTAAACCTTAGAGGGACGTCGAAGCTATAGGAGTGGCTTTTTGCAACTTACACGTATATTGTTAAAAGGGCCAAGATTTTTCGCTTCTAGAGGCTATCCCTACAACAAGCGCCGGCGGCCAAATATCTTGCAAGGCGGGTGCGAACTGGACGAGATTCAATTTCACTCAAGCTATACCGTAAAGGAATCCCTCTTCGTTAAAATCGGCAAGGTTCCCCCGGGTTCTGTAGTTTAACTCGCTCCTTTTAGGCTTCTTATGCATCTTTATCTGGTTGGTTACCGAGGAAGTGGCAAAACAACGCTAGCTAAGCAGTTAGCCGTCGAATTGAATTTGCCATGGTATGACAGCGATCAGGAGGTAGAACGCTTAGAAAAAGCGACGATTCGCGAGATTTTTGAGAAGCATGGAGAGACTGGATTTAGAGACCGAGAAGTGGCGTCGATCGACCGTCTATCTCAGCAATCGGATTCAGTGATCGCATTAGGGGGAGGTGCCGTGCTCCGGCCAAAGAATCGCCAGACGCTCAAGCGAACTGGTTATTGTGTTTGGTTAACAGCCCAACCCGAAGAGTTGTTTCGAAGAATCCAGGGGGATAGTGCAACGGCAGAGAATCGTCCGGCGCTGACCGCACTTGGCGGTTATGACGAGATTATGACGCTCCTTGCGCGTCGAGAACCGTTGTACCGCGAGGTAGCGGATAAAACCGTAGAGACTGAAAGAGTCCCACCCGATGAACTGGTGAAGCAGATTGCTAATTGGTACAAGCAGCGGCGGACTGAGGAATAAGCTTGTGAATCTTTTTCTGGAACAATCATTGCCTGTTCGAATGTTGATCATCGCCCTGATTGGCATTCTTTACGCTGCCGCTACGAACTGGGGCATTTATCAACTTTCTTACTTCCACAGGCATATTGGTCCCTGGTCGAAAACGGTGCCTAAAGGGGGCCATTACACTTGGCTCGATCGGGTTCCGTTGCTTGGTTGGCTTCGAATGCGAAGGTTTTCCGATCAGTTTGGAAAATATTTTTGGGTTCGACCGTTATTGATTGAGTTGTTGTTGCCGCTGTTTCTCGTGTGGTTCTACCGATACGAAATCACGGGTGGACTATTACCGCACCAAAACTCGATGCAAAAACTAATTCCAGCTCTTCAGTCGCAACTGCATTATCAGTTTCTAGCTCACGCGATTTTGGTTTGGGCGATGTGTGTTGCAACGTTTATCGACTTCGATGAGTTGTTGATTCCTGACTGGATCACAGTACCAGGAACTGTAATCGGTTTGTTGGGTGCTGCATTTTTTAATGGCTGGCATCTTTTTCAAGTAGATCGCAGTGGCCCCAGTGTTGCTCTCGGAACTTTACATGCCTGCAGCCCTGGTCCATGGGCGCAGTGGATGAGCGGTCCGTCTGGTTTGATGGTAGCGTTACTCTGTTATGCAGGATGGTGCTTCGCGCTGTCGGATCGGCGATGGATTGGAAGAAAAGGTTGGAGGAAGGCCATTCAGTATTTTTTTGCGAGATTAGTTCGACATAAAATCTGGTTTTATCTCGTTGTTGCACTGTGGGTGATAGGTTCACTTGCGATTTTATTTTTCTATTTGCAGCGGTCTGAGCATTGGATCAATCTCCTGAGCGCATTAGTAGGAATGGCAACCGCTGGAGGAATCGTTTGGGCTGTTCGTATTGTTGCGTCCTCCTCTTTGGGTATGGAAGCGTTGGGATTCGGTGACGCGACGTTGATGGCGATGATAGGAGCTTATCTCGGTTGGCAGGCATCGTTGCTTGTTTTCTTTCTCGCACCGATGACTTCTTTGCTATTCGTACTGGTTGCCTGGCTTGTTTCGGGAGAGAAAGCTTTTCCATTCGGACCGTATCTATGTTGTGCAGCGATGCTTGTCATGTTGTTTTGGAATAGCATCTGGAATGAATGGGCTGCGGGCGTCTTCGAGTTGGGAACCGTACTGCTGGCGATCCTGCTCATATCATTGATTGCGATGGGATTCATACTAACGGTGTGGCGATGGATTCGCGATCGATTTTTATGGGTGGAAAAATGAGCCAGTCGTTAGTTACATGGGGTTTACAGCCCATTGTTTGTTTAGAGAAGCAGCAGGATTTACTGCGAGCGCGAAGCTGTGGCATGATTATCGCAGAGGCGGGAAAGTTTTTGAGAATCGATGGGCGGTGGTGGGCGAAAAGGCCAACGATTTGGCGAGCGATGTTGGATCGCTACTTCAGACCCTTTCATTTAGATCGCTGTCAACTTTACTACCATCTACCACGATCAAGCCCGGGGTTTATTGCGCTCGATTATCTAGTTAGCGGAAGTGGTACTTCGCTGAAGACTATGGCGATGGCATTGCAAGTGCTTGACCGGATTGCCGAGATCAGGAAGAGTGATGCGATTGTTGCTCATTTGAGCAACTCTCGTGTAAGCTCGAGGCTATTAAAGCGTTTGGGATGGGAGCGTCATCTGGGCGGCGCGACATCCCCTCATGTGATTCGCCGTTTTTATGGGCGATATCCTTCCCATGGTGTAGGCGTAAGGGATAGATTAGGGCTTGCTAGCCCGATGATGGCCATCCGATAGCCATACGATTCTGAAAGTAAATTCCCATAATGCCAATGGACTCGACTAAGAGCTAAAATTAATTAGTCGAATTAGTCGATCGAGATCTGGTGAGAGAGCAAGGGAGTGTTGTTTAAACTTGCTCGAAGATGAGCGACCTCTGAAATCTTCTTGAGGAAGTGTTTGATGACAAGTTTATTGCCGTTTCAATCGGCCGAGGATCTCCGCTTGAGGCAATCGCGAAAGCGCGAAGAGAATTGGCAGCGATGGGGGCCGTATTTGTCGGAACGCCAGTGGGGAACAGTTCGCGAGGATTACTCGGAGAACCAGGAAGCATGGAACTACTTTCCTCACGATCATGCGCGCAGTCGCGCTTATCGCTGGGGCGAAGATGGGTTGCTAGGAATCTGTGATCGCCAATGTCGTCTCTGTTTTTCCTTAGCTTTTTGGAATGGTCGCGATCCAATTTTAAAGGAGCGGCTGTTCGGTTTGTCCGGTCCTGAAGGGAATCACGGTGAAGATGTTAAAGAGTACTATTACTATCTCGATAGTACGCCCACCCATTCCTACATGAAGGCTTTGTATAAATATCCGCAAGGAGAGTTTCCTTATAAGGTCCTTACGGAAGCGAATCGCCAGAAGAGTCGTAAAGAACGTGAGTACGAGATTGGTGATACAGGGATCTTTGAGCAGAATCGTTACTTCGATTGCTATGTCGAGTACGCAAAATCGAATCCCGATGATATTTTGATTCGCATTACGATTCACAATCGGGGGCCAGCACCAGCGGCTTTGCATGTTTTACCACAGTTGTGGTTTCGCAATTCGTGGATCTGGGGTTGTACTCATGAAGGTTGTTACCCGAAGCCGCGACTATGGCTCGAAAACGAAGCGGTGATGGTTGAGCAGCAAACGCTGGGAGGCTACGAGTTCCGAGCGGATGTGGGCCCAGATGGTCAGACACCTACTTGGTTGTTTACGGAGAATGAGACGAATCCCAATCGCCACCCCGGTGCGCTCAGTTCAGGCAAATATTTCAAAGATGCATTTCATCGTTTTGTAGTCAATGGAGAGACAGAAGCTGTTGATCCCAAGCAGCGTGGTACCAAAGTAGCCGCTTATTACCTTTTAGCCTTGCCAGCTGGAGGGCACGCGGAGTTGCGCTTGCGGTTGTGCGAGAAACAGAAAACTCCAATGCAATGGTTTGGGGAAAGTTTTGACCAAACCATGCAAGCGCGAATCAAGGATTCAGATGATTTTTATGCATCGCGAATACCGCAGAAACTCGATCAGGAAGAAAAGCGAGTGATGCGGCAAGCGTATGGTGGTTTGTTGTGGACGAAGCAATTCTATCACTACATCGTCGATGCCTGGATTAACGGTGATCCGAATGCGCCTACCCTTCCAGCCTCGCGCGCTGCTGGTCGAAATAGAGATTGGATGCATCTGTTTAATCGCGATGTCATCTCGATGCCAGATAAATGGGAGTACCCTTGGTATGCGGCATGGGATTTGGCGTTTCACATGCTGCCGATGGCCGACTTGGATCTCGACTTCGCCAAAGACCAAATGATTCTGTTCCTGCGTGAATGGTACATGCATCCCAATGGGCAAATTCCAGCCTACGAATGGGCATTGAGCGACGTCAATCCGCCCGTGCACGCTTGGGCTTGCGGACATATCTATCTTCGAGGTGAAAGCGATGGTCGCCACGATACCGAGTTCCTTGCGAGAACCTTCCAGAAGTTGTTGCTTAACTTCACTTGGTGGGTCAATCGAAAGGATACTGATGGCAAGCATCTTTTCAGCGGAGGCTTTTTGGGCCTCGATAACATTGGAGTTTTTGATCGCAGTAAGCCGCTGCCAACAGGCGGTATGCTCAATCAGGCTGATGGTACAGCTTGGATGGCATTCTATTCGGGTTGCATGTTGCGCATCGCCCTGGAACTTGCTGCTGAGAATCAAGCGTATGGCGATATGGCCAGCAAGTTCTTCGAACACTATGTAGCCATCGCTGAGGCGATGAATGCTCTGCATGGTACTGGGCTATGGGATGAAGAGGATGGTTTCTACTACGATCATTTGTCGCTCGATGGGAAGAGTTTTCCATTGAGGCTGCGGTCGCTTGTAGGATTGATCCCGTTGTGTACTCCGGTTGTTCTGAGCGAGGAAACGATCCACAAGTTACCTGGCTTTCACCGACGCATGCAATGGTTCTTAGCCAACAAAGCGGTAATGTCTGAGCATATGACGTATTTGGAGAGATCTTGCCCAACGGACCAGAAATTTGGTAAACGGTTGCTGGCGATACCATCTTTGGAAAGATTGAAACGCTTATTGAGTTACCTGCTGGACGAAAAGGAATTTCTTTCACCGTTCGGTATTCGCTCTCTTTCCGCCGCCTATCGAGACAAGCCATTTGTCTTTGAGATGAAAGGATCAAAGAATGAAGTCGCATACGTTCCTGGCGAGAGCGACTCCTATATGTTCGGAGGGAATAGTAATTGGCGAGGACCAGTTTGGTTTCCGCTAAATTACTTGATTGTCGAATCCTTGAGAACCTATCACGAATTCTACGGAGACAATCTCAAGGTTGAGTGTCCAACGGGTTCCGGTAAACTGATGAACCTTCATCAGATCGCAGACGAAATCGAACGCAGATTGATCTCGATCTTCTTGCCAGATAGCCAAGGTAGAAGGCCGTGTCATGGAGAGGAGGTCGCATATGCAGAGGATCCGCATTACCGCGACCTAGTTTTATTCTACGAGTACTTTCATGGTGATAACGGAAGAGGCTTAGGGGCGAGTCATCAGACTGGCTGGACAGCGCTGGTCGCAAATATGCTTAAGCACCGCGCGGAGCGAACAGATCTCTGAGAAGATTTAGAGTGCGCCGAAACGATTGGCGATCTATGAATTAAAACTTGAGCTGTGTAGTTATTTCGGCGATAAAGGATCATTGATCCCGATGGCCAACCACTGTCTTGCGAAAATCTCAGCGATCAGACCACCCTTCAAAAGCTCTGGCATCTCTGATGGGGGATTCCAGCGAAGTTCGATTTGAGCGATTAATTCGTCGGACGATAAATCGAATCGCCACACTCCAGGTTCGAAGAAGGTGGTCTCATAAGAACCGCGAGTAATTCGAGAGACACTCCCTCTGTTGTTTGAAATAGGACCTTCCAGTTCCCAATAAGCAAGTCGATGTGCGGGGAGAAAACGCCCTCGGATAGGACCGATTTCGCTGGGCCACTGCAGAAGTTCGAGCGTTATAAATTCCCCCGTATGCTCAATCATTAGGTCGAAATGGCTTTGACGGTCGGGAATATGGTCGAGTTCGTGCCAAAGTAACACAAAACGGCCCGAATTCCTGGAGGGTGATGGAGCACTTGGGTTGATGCTCATGGCAAGGCATTCCATAATTGAACTTGACCGAAATCGGATGAACTCGGATTTAAATTTAACCGATCTCTTGGGCAATGAGTTAGTGTTGCGACTCGTAAGGATATTCGATGAGTTGCGAAAACACCGGCATGGTCATCTTCTGATTGTCGATGCACAAGGGTTAATTTAGTTCATTCGTATGGTTTCTTTGAGTTGCTAACGATTATCAGTGGAGTTGTCTTTTGAGTTGGCTTAGACGAGTTTTGCCCGTAGCCCTAGTTTTATTGGTTGGGGTAACAGCTTGCGCGGGTTACTTTTATTACGACTACCATTGGAGTTTACCTGACACGGCAAGTGCTACCTATGTGGGACGGCAAAACTGCATCAATTGCCATCAGCAGCAAGCTGAGGCATTTAAGGATTCGCACCATGATCTAGCCATGGCAAAGGCAACACCGGAAACGGTACTAGGTAACTTCGACAACCAATCTCTTCGACACCACGATATCGAGTCGCGTATGTATCGTGACGGGGATCGGTTCATGGTGACCACGGAAGGCGAAGATGGGAATGTAACAGACTTTGAAGTCAAGTATGTTTTTGGGGTCGATCCCCTCCAGCAATATATGGTCGAGTTCGCTGGAAAGGAAAAGAAAAGCGACGATGCGGTCGGAAGATTGCAAGTGCTACGTATCTCTTGGGACACCGTTCGAAAGCAATGGTTTTACCTCGATCCTCCCGATGTGAAAGATAAGTTGCAGCCGGAGGATCCTTTGCACTGGACCGGTTTAGCACAGCGTTGGAATTCGATGTGCGCCGATTGCCATAGCACTAACCTAAAAAAGAACTTCGATGTCACTGCTAATAATTACCACACGACTTTTACGGAGATTGATGTCTCCTGCGAGTCTTGCCATGGTCCAGGCAGCTTGCATGTGCAATTAGCAAATCGTAAATCGTTCTTTTGGGATCATAAACGTGGTTACGGACTAGCAAAACTCAAGGATTCCGCGGAGCAGGAGATCCAATCCTGCGCGCCATGTCACGCTCGACGAGAAACCATCTATGCTGGCTTCGATGCTACCAAAAACTTTTTCGATTACTATTCCGATCAAGCGCTTCTGGAAAATGTCTTTTATGCCGATGGTCAGCAGCAAGACGAGGATTACATCCATGCCTCTTTTATGCAGAGCAAGATGTATCACAAAGGAATTCGCTGCACAGATTGCCATGATCCTCACACGTCGAAACTAAAGCATAACGGCAACGAAGTTTGTACCTCATGTCATCAACATCCATCTGGTAAATACGACACGCCAGCCCATCACTTCCATAAGCCAGGAACTGCAGGAGCCAATTGTGTCGACTGCCACATGATGGAAGCGACCTATATGGCCGTCGACCCTCGTCGCGACCATAGCTTTCGCATTCCAAGACCCGATTTGAGTCTCAAGATCGATACACCTAACAGCTGTGCCTCCTGTCATTTGAATCAAGGTGGACTAAAGGCGGAAAAGGTTGCCAAACTTCCTCTCTATCAGGATTGGATGCAGGCTGCGATTCAAGGAGATCAAGAAGTTGTCGATGCATTGCAAAAAGTGAATAAGTGGTGTGATGACGCCTGTGAAAAATGGTATGGCAAGGATCGCAAGAAAGATAAACATTTCGGCGAGGCATTGACGGCAGTTCGAAGGAGAACAGCTGATGCCGTCGAGCAGTTGAACTGGCTGCTTGCAGGCACGGGACCGCAGTTCCCTGCAGTCGCACGAGCTACCGGTTTAAGGGAAGCAACACGACTTGGTCCTGAAACAGCTGCGCAGTTAGCGCGTGGAAGCTTGGAGGATCCACACCCACTTGTTCGTGCTGCTGCAGCCGCAGCGCATGATGGTATCAGCGATCCAAACATGCTTTCACGACGACTGGCACCTTTGCTCCAAGATCCTATTCGCTCGGTCCGAGTTGAAGCCGCTCGTATTCTGTCTCTCAACGGTGTGACAGCTCTTTCCGGAAAAGATGATCAACTGCTAAACCAAGCTTTGGAAGAGTATCGCGCAGGCTTAATGTACGATAGCGACCGAGCCGGCGCGCATTTGACACTCGGTTCGCTGGCTGAGCAGATAGGAGATCAAGCGAAAGCGGAGGAGCATTATCGTACAGCGATCCGTTTAGAGCCGGCCAGTTCAGGTGGTCGTGCTAACCTCGCTGCACTGCTAGGTCGACAGATGGAACAACTCGCGCGAGACCCCGCGGCAGCTGAAAAAATCGGTAAGCTTCAAGAAGAAATCGAGCGACTACGGGGTGAGGAGTTAGCCCTTTTGGAACGAGATGCCAACATGCTTCCCGATAACGCTGGATTGCAATACCGTTTAGGGCTCGCACTATACCTCGCAGGGAAAAATGAAGAAGCGGAAGTCAGGTTACGAAAGGCTGCTGAAACGGAAAAAACCGATCCAGGCTTCTGGCTCGCTTTGATCCTGCTTCAGGAAAAATTAGGAAAGGTGAATGAAGCCAAAAGTAATGCGAAACGACTTTATAACCTCGCGCCAACTCCTATGAATGAGCAGTTACTACAAAGGCTCGAATCGATGGATGCGAATTCTAAACCTCCAGAGTCAAAGAATCAGTAGATAGCCCGCCAAGACAGAAGGTTAATACGCAAGGAAGAGAAGAATGCGATTTCGCAAATTTGGCAACACAGGTATCGAAGTATCGGAGATAGGGTTCGGTGCCTGGGCCCTCGGTGGACAGTGGGGCGGGCAAGATGATCGAGAGAGCGTCGCCGCATTGCGAGATGCTATCTTGCGCGGAGTCAACTTTATTGATACGGCGCAAGGTTATGGCGATGGCCGAAGTGAACGCGTTATCGGTGAGGTGATTCGTGATTGCAAGGAGAGTATTTACGTAGCAACTAAAACTCCCCCTGCTCCCGGGCCATGGCCTCCAAGTCCATACTGTCATCATCAAGATCGTTATAGTGCAACTTACCTGCGCGCTAACGTTGAAGATCGACTAAAGATGTTGGGAGTAGAGCGTCTTGATCTATTGCAACTCCATACGTGGACATCTGCATGGAATGATGATCCCCAGCCGTTGCTTGAGCTGCGAAAACTGCGAGATGAAGGAAAAATTCGTTGGATCGGGATTAGTACACCTGAGCAAGATCAAAGTTGCGTGATCGATTTAATGCGAGCTGGTTTGGTTGATTCAATCCAGGTGATTTACAATATTTTTGAACAGCAGCCCGCAGCACAAATATTGCCCGTAGCTCAAGAGACAGGTACGGCCGTCATCGTACGGTGCGTCTTTGATGAGGGAGTTCTCACTGGGAAATACACTTCTTCGCATAAGTTTCCAGACAACGACTTCCGTCATCGTTATTTCGAAGGCGATCGTATGGCGCGAAGTGTGCGGCGTGTTGAGGAAATTCGTAGTGATATCCGAGAACTTGGTTTAGACAAGCAATATTCACTGGCAGATGTCGCAATTCTGTTTGCTTTGCAGCAAGCAGCGGTTAGCAGTGTGATTTCGGGTATACGCTCAGTAGGGCAAGCTGAACAAAACACGGCATCCAGTGATAAGCCACCCTTGCCTGAGGAATTGATGAAAAGATTGCGTCAACGATATTGGTTGCGTGGTGTTTGGTACGGTGGAAAGCAGTAGTTTCTAGATCGATCCAAAGTGAAAGGGGATCAAGATGTTACAACTCGGTTTCGCCAGTGCGATTGTCCCGGAAATGTCGCTTGAAGAAGTCTTTCAGCTTGCAGCAGATATTGGTTATCGTTGCGTCGAAGTAATGTGCTGGCCGGTAAGTAAAGCCGAGCGACGTTACGCCGGAGTCACGCACATCAATGTGAATGAACTCGATGCCACGCGTATCGCTGCCATCCACCAGCTTTGTCGATCGACTGGAGTTTCGATAAGCGCCTTAGGTTATTATCCGAATTGTCTCTCGCCCGATAGTGAGGAAGCACAGAAAAGCGTCGAGCATCTGAACGCAGTACTCGAAGGTGCTCACAAATTGGGGCTGAAAAACGTGAATACGTTTATAGGTCGTGATTACACCAAATCGGTCGATGACAATTGGCCTCGATTGCTAGAAACGTGGAAGCCGATTGTGAAGAAGGCGGAACAACTCGATTTGCGGATCGGCATCGAGAATTGCCCGATGCTGTTCAGTCGCGATGAATGGCCGGGAGGAAAGAATATTGCCATCAGCCCTAAGATTTGGCAACGTCTTTTCACGGATCTCGAGAGCGACCGAATTGGTCTCAATTATGATCCTTCGCATATGGTCTGGCAGCAGATGGATTATCTTGCTCCGATGAGAAACTTCAAGGATCGTCTCTTTCACATCCATGCTAAGGATGTTGTCTTGGATATTCATCGGCTCAATGAAGTTGGTATTTTGGCCCATCCGCTGGAGTATCACACGCCGAAGTTGCCTGGTTTCGGCGAAGTCAATTGGGGCAAGTTCTTTTCGACGTTGACAGGAGTTGGCTATCGAGGCGCAGTTTGTGTCGAGGTGGAAGATCGGGCTTATGAGAATTCGCTCGAGGATCGCCAAGATTCTTTGCGTCAGAGTTACCGATATTTGCGCCAATTCGTATAGTGTCACAGAATTAGTCCTTCCTATAAGAGATTTGGTGGGAAGGCTTTAGTGACGCAGGGTTTTTTAGGCTGATCCAAAATTGCGATTCGTGGCGTGATGGTGTCCTGAGTAAAGAACCTGCTTCTCGTTGTAGAGAATCTTCGCGCAGTGGATGTGAGAGTTAATCAGCATTCAAGTCTTCTTTCGACGATTGGAGCAAAAAAGACTTGGTCAATCTGGATTGGCTACAGCAGTTGCATGAGTCAAAAATGTTTTGTAGCTAGAGCGTAAATGACAGATTCTTAACGGCGCTGGGGGGAAACCCAACGCCGCAAAGAATGTGATTAGAAATAGATTGAGGATCTACGCTTACGCGGCGCGGTCGCTTTGAGTTCAAGAGTCTGTGCGACCGAGGCTAGGGAGAGCTCATCCGAAGCGATGGGGTTGTACGGGAATAGTATGAGTCTCGTACACAATGGCCATGGCAAACGGTTCTGACGCTTACCTGAACGTAACCCTCAAGCTTCACCGGTAGTGGGAGTGGAATCCGCCAGTTCTAGCAATGAATCGAGCATCAGGCGAACTTCGTCGCACTCGGTATTGAGGCGTGGATAGTTATCACGAACCGATTCGAGTGAATCATGAAATACTTCAAGTACAGGCTCGATAAGTCCGGGGTATTCGTCGGAGTTAAGGATAACTTCTCGGAGATTGGCAAAGTGTCGATTAAGTTCGTCGATCCACGTTTTGCCGCCTCGTTCTGTCTTCAGTTGCACAATCAAGTCACTGAGCGAGCATCCAAGACTGAAGAGAGTTACGAAGGACATATTCGGAGCGGAGCAAGAGGCGAAGGAATTGAAATCTTGCTTTGAAATGACGCTTGAATCGATATAGCCGGGTGCTGGGTCGGGGTCATCGAGAGAATCGGAAACCTCTTCCCATTCCTCGAGCGTTTCGAATCGAGAAAAGACGAATTCGGAGGGAAGGTTGCTTGTATCAAAATGCCAGAAAGAGGGACCCGGAAGATCCGCCATCAAATGACAGATTGGGCAATCACAGTCGAGAATGTTTTCTTCGGGGGATATAGCGATGGGAATACGGCGACGCTCTAGTTCAATAATTGCAGCCGGCGTCATTCCCCGATAATCATCGATTGCGGTATGCAGCCACTGCTCTCCCACTTGCATAAGTCGATCTTGCTCCTCTCTGGGATCGGCAACTCTTTGCAACCTGAGCAATTCGTCGATTCGTTCAATGCAACACTCCAGCAATCGCTCTACAAGATGGTGATAGATCACAAACTCATGAGTTCCGAAAGGAGCATGTTCATAAGCAAAGCAATCCATCGGTAAGCCAGCGGGGCAGTCTCCCAGCAAACTCCACTGCTCTTCGCGACTCCATAAATCAGCATCGATGAATTCACTTTGATGGATTAAATGGGATCGCGGAGTTGTATCGTTTAAGCTCGCTCTTGGTTCCAGTAACCACTGCGCATGGATGCGACGGCACCAGCTTTCTGTGGCAGCACGATCCATCTGCGAAATATTGTCAGCGAGTACCTTTGAATGGAAGCAGTGATCGACAAGGAATTGGTAGAGTTCGGAGCCATAGAGGACCTGCCGAGGCTTCATCTTGATCCGAGCCAGACGCACTTCGCGTCTTTTTTCGGCGATCGCCTGCCAATCGTTCAGTTGAGTGGTGATCAACCAGTCGTCAGGTAAACGGTAGCGGATTTTGCGTGAAGTCGCCGCACAGCCATCGTGGTATGTCACGGATGATGAGGAAAGCAAGTCGTCATATGACGATTGATAGGCGATCAGTCGAGCAGCAAGATCGATGATGATAAGTCCAGCATCATGACGGCGATCCTCGATGCCTTCCATGAAATTCAATTGAAAGATTCTGTCCGCTGCTTTCTCGAATCTTCCGAAAGCAGTTCTCAATTCTTCGAACGATTCCGGTTCAGCCGAGAGACTGGCTACCAAGCGCCCTGCCGAAGCAGCATGCATATCGCCCCAATAATCACGTCTCGCATCGCGAACTACGACTCGAATATCACTCATTTCAACACTCCTTTATAACCAACTCTGAACCATAAAAGCTTTCCGCGAAAGCTTCCCTTCCCTACGTCGAGCAGCATCTCAGAGGCCCTAAATAGGCTTCTTTACCTTGGCAAAAGAGGGTAATCACAACCCTTCACCACGGAAAAAAAGAGAAGTGCACAAACGAACATGCAATATGTATATTTATGCACTACTATGTTGTCAAGAGATACGGTACAAAAAAATTCTGAACATTTGATTCTTGCGTGGTGTACGTTTTGTTTTGCCTCCGTCACAATGAAACTTTCATGTCCCGCTTCACTCGATACAGACGCAAACATCGCGGAGTAGATCGCACCAATGAGTTTCTCTCGATCGATGATCGTTTCCTTGCTCTCACAGTTCCTGCTCTTTTGTTGTGCATCGAACGCGTCCGCCGAACTTCAACTCTCGCCACTGTTCTCAGATCATGCGATCCTCCAACGCGATCGACCCATTATCATCTGGGGCTGGGCCTCACCTGATCAGAAAGTCCGAGTTACGCTCGGCCATCAAACCACCGAAGGTACCGCTGACCCACAAGGACGCTGGGAAGTAAAACTGCAACCGCAAGTAGCAAGCAGCGATGGAATAAATCTGCTTGTCGAGATCCCAGATTCAGAAGAGAAAATCGAGCGACACGATATTCTCTTTGGCGACGTTTGGCTCTGCAGCGGACAATCGAATATGGAATGGCCGCTAGTACTCTGCGATGCACCTGAAGACATCGCCAGCGCTAAGCTTCCTTTGATACGACATTTTGGTGTTGAGATGAACTTCGCCTCACATCCCGCTAAATCCGTGCGAGGGCTTTGGCAGGTTGGCTCGCCAGAAACCGTCGGCGGCTTTACCGCCGTAGGGTTTTATTTCGCAAGAAAATTGAATAGCGAACTCAAAATCCCGATTGGCTTAGTGCGAAGCAGTGTGGGTGGTACCAACATCGAACTGTGGATGTCTCAGGAAACCTTACTCAATACTCCTCAGCTCGAACCGTACGCATCCCAAATGCGCGCTTCACTCGATCAATATCGGGAGGATCTTAAAAAAGCTTTGCCAGCCATCGAAGCTTGGACGAAAGTCTCACGTGAGGCGATGCAAAACGATCAACCGATCCCGCTGCCTCCCCCCTGCCCCGAATTTCCTTTTGCCGAACGTGTCGCACAGCCACGCTGCGTCACTCTCCATAACGGAATGATCTCTCCATTAATCCCCCACGCATTTCGTGGAGCTATTTGGTATCAAGGTGAAAACAACGCGGGCGATGCCACCTCGGCCAAACAGTACATTGAAAAGAAGCGGGCTCTCATCGAAAATTGGCGCCGCTGGTTCGGTTCTGCTGATTTTCCTTTTTACTTCGTACAACTAGCTAGTTGGCAACAACCCAATGAGGATCCAACAGGGGGTGATGGCTGGGCGATCTTCCGAGACGCCCAGCGGCAAGCGCTGTCGATCGACCAAACCGGCATGGCCGTTGCCACGGATCTCGGAGATGCCAATGATATCCATCCAAAGAACAAAGCGGATGTTGGCGAACGACTCGCTCTATGGGCTTTGGCTAAGAACTACGGACAAAAGATTGAATACTCCGGTCCGCTCTTCAAGCGAGTCTCGATCGAGGGGAATCGAATTCGCATCCACTTCGATCATGTCGGTAAAGGTCTCATGGTTGGCGAGAAGATCGGTCGACAACCGGTCAAGCAATCGGCCGCCAATAAGCTGAAGCGATTCGCGATCGCAGGCAAAGATCGACGATGGGTTTGGGCCGATGCACAAATCGATGGCGATACGGTCATCTGTCAGCATCCCGAAGTTTCTGAACCTATCGCTGTGCGTTATGCATTCAGCATGAATCCAGAAGGAGCCAATCTCTACAACCGCGATGGGCTCCCAGCGAGTCCCTTCCGATCCGATGATTTCTGAAAAGAGAAAAGCAAGTTATCGTATCCAGTCCGTTCCAAGCCAACGCCATCTTATAAATCATTGTTGTTCACAACTTACAATATGACTAACTACCGAACTTTTCTCCCGCTTTTCATCCCCCTAATTTTCATCGTCTCTCCGATCCAAGCGTTTTCTCAACAAATAGCAAATGAAAGCCATCTACTCCCGATTGGCGGTCAGTTGCAAAGAGTCCATGGCATTAACCTCGCTTGGTACAACGGTGCTTATGGTCACGACTTTGGTCCAAGCCCTCTGCATCCGCAATGGGGGATCGCCTTTAGCGAACAAGGTCTCGATGAATGTTTCGCCGATATGCAACAGATGAATCTCAACGTTTGCCGCATTTGGGTTTTCGAAGATCTTGAAGGGCTTCTGTTCGATAGCTCTGGCTACGTTAAAGGAATTCATCCTTCGCTGATTACGAACTTCAATATCGCCGTAAAGCTTGCCGAAAAAAGAAATCTCCATCTCTACCTAGCACTCTCTGCCGGATTTCGAAAATCTATTCGCGAAGGTGGATTTCGCGATATCATCACCGATCCACGTGCCCGACAGCATTATCATGAAAATGCTGTTATACCTTTCGTTGAGAACTTCAAAGATAATCCAACAGTCTTTGCCATCGATGTAATGAACGAACCAGAAGGTGAAATGAAGGGACCTCAAGGTAACCGAAGCGACGATGGATATTCAGGAGAGGTCATGCAGGAATTCATCAAGTCATCAGTTGCTGCAGTGAAGCAGGCAGATGCCAAGCGTCTGGTCTCGTGTGGCTCAGGATGGCATGGACCAGAGAATATCAAAGCGGGCTTCTATCGTGAGCTTGGTCTCGATTTCTATGATTTCCATCAATACAACAACGAAGGATCATTGCCTCCGATCTCGTCGCTTAAGGTCGATCGTCCGGTGCTAGTTGGTGAATGTAATCAAGACAACGATCATCCTCTCATCGATGACGCTTTACAGACAAAAGCTATACGAGGATTTCTCGAAAATGCAAAACGGGAAAAATATGCTGGAGTCGTCGTGTGGTATTACGACCATCGAAATAACAAAAGCGATCAACGCTTCCTCAGTCTGCTTCAAGGTGACGGTAGTAAGAAATTGCGGCCCGCCGCCGATATCCTCAGAGATTTTCGGTAGTCGTTTGAGAATGGTAGGAAATGGGGGTCTCATCTGCGGCTACGGGTGAAGCGAGACCTCGCCTTCGGTTGCGGGTGAAGCGAAGAGCGAGGCCTTGCCCTGGATGAAAGAGCGTTAGCTAAGATCGGCCTGCGTTTGGATTTGCTCGGCACTGATGGCTAATAGCTCACTGCGACTTGTTTCCTTATTCTTCACTACATGTAAATAAGTTCCAACGTAGGGTTCGGTCACTCGCGCTTTAGCATCGAGCGGCGCGACGATAAGCAATTGCAATCCAAACCTAGCAAAAAGATTCAGTGCGTATTCAGCATGATGATCGTCGCTGCGTGAAAACATCTCATCGACAACAACAAAGTGGAACCGATCGCTGGTATCCGCATCAGGATCTAGATCGTATTGATACGCAATAGCAGCTACCAAAACCAAAAACGCAAGCTTACCCTTCTCGCCTCCCGATTGTCCCGAACCGCCATCGTAATAGCTTCTTACCTCGCCCGTCTCTCGTACAATCTCTCTAGCCGCAAAGGTAAACCAATTGCGAACGTCGATGACTTTCTCCCGCCAGCGACTACTCGAATCATCCTGAAGCTTCGTCAGTAACTGGTGGATTTTCGTGAAACTTGCTTCGGGAATCGATTTCGCATCCTGCAAAGCATGGGTTAAGCAGGCCGAAATCTCACGCCGGAAGTCAAGTATCTCACGGTCATGGCTATCAACCGCCTCCAGTTGCATAAACGTACCGGACTTCCACTCCAAGAGCTTCAACGCCTGGTTCAGTTGCGATATCTTCTCCAGGATCTCAAGACGTTCCGTCTCCAAGCTTCCGTAAAGCAAGCCGATCTCATGAAGAACCTTTTCATTCAACCGATGCTTGAATCGCTCTTCATGCTTCGGAAGATCCTCTTGGCAAATCCGCTCGTACATCGCCTCGAAACTACTTAATGATCTGACGTCGGCATCTAGATCGGTTTGCTCGTCGGGAAACTTTTTAAGGAATCGTAGCATCGCAGAAGTTAACTCGCGCCCTGCAGGCTCAAGTCGATCAAGACTACCTTGATACTCAAGTCGAAATCGACGCTCGGTAGCATCAGGTAACGTACCTAAATTGAATAACGTCAGCGGTTCAGTAATACACTTGTCTAATTCGGCAAGTGTTGCATCGATATCCCGATCCTCACTCTCCGCTTCGCAGTGACGAATCACCTGCCTAGCCCGGTCAAGCAGAACCTCACTTTGAGCAAGCTCTGTTTCCATACGAGCTTTTCGCGAAATAGCCTGATCCCGATCCGCTTGATACCCGCTCGACTCCTGTCGCAATTGCTCTAGTCGTTTTCGAATTTCGGCGACCGTATCGTCAGCCTCTTCCAGGGATTTCTTCTCATCCATTAATTGATGTAGTTGATAATCGTGATGAGCATGATCGATCGTTTCAAAATCACACACCTTCTCGGCCTGTTCAATTGCGGTCAGGGCCCTTGTCGCGGAATCAATGATAACATTGAGTTCCTTCAATCGCGTGGTCAGTGCCTGCTGTTCCGACTCGAGTTTGCTGAGCGACTGGAACAAAGACTCCCTTCTCAGCGAATTGTCCCAGCCTAAAACAAAATTTCGACGATCCGAGTTGGATTGTCGATCATTCTTCTCATGCCGCGAAGCATTTGTCTTCGTGTGCCGATTCCTGGTCATCGACGGTCCATCGATACCCTGAAATTCCTCGATCGTATCGCAGGCAGTGTAGTTATATAGCCGTTCGATTTCGTCACGAAGCCAAGCTGCTAAAGGATGCTTGGGTAAAAAGCTTAACTTTGAAATGAGTTTCTGTTTATCGAGAGAATGGCCTCTAGAGGAACTTTGCCCAGCCTTGGATGACGATTGGGGACTAGCTGGCACACGCAAATAAACCAGCCGTTGGCCCTGACCTCGATGATCCACAAGCTTTGTTTGATCGAGATAGCGAGATACTTTGTCGTACAAGTGGTGAGGTACCAGCAGACTTCGCGCAAATCCAAACAGAACCTGCTCGATCGACGATTCCCAATCCTTATCGGTGGGGTTAACAGATATCAATTCCGCCGCAAAAGGCAAATCCGATGGCGCAATTTGAAGGACACGACAAAGGTTCTCTCTCACAGAGACCAATGATTCAGGTAGGTTCCCCTTCTGTCGCTCCGCGGCCGCAAGCTCTTCTTTATCTTCGCGAATACGACGCGCAAGTGAAACGAGTTCGTATTGAACTTTACTGCTTTCCTGTCGAGACTCATCGCGGCTGGTCTCAAGTTGCTGTTTTCTCCCTGAAAGTGCCACCGCAAGGTCGCGAAATTGCTCGGGCGTTGTGACCTTTGCATTGATACCGGCACTATGAAGCTGCGACTCGAAAAATAATCGTGCTTCTTTTCGGCCGCTCACAAGCTGCTGCTGCTGAGCGATCAAGTTCGGAAGGCTGCGGAGGCGATCTCCCCCTGCACTTTCCGCTTCGATCTCCATGCGAGCAATGGCTTGGCCGAGCGACTCTTTCTGTTTGGCGAGTCTGGCGATCTCACGTGACAAGTGTTCGATCTCTCTCTGCCAATCCAGGCAGCAAGGGTCCAGCAAGCTCAAGGTATTTCTGGCGAAGTAGAAAGGAATTGCTGCCAGTAATCGCCGCAGTTCCTCAACCTGCGATTCCTGCTGGCGATATTTCGTGCCCTCTTCGCAAATCGGTTTGAGCAGTTCCTGTTGCAATCGAACTCGCGAAAGCAGTTGATGTGCCTCAGCCAATTCGCCGAAGTGTTTCAGAAGCGAGCCAATTCGTTCCTCCCAAGGCTTGCGTTCAAGCATATGTTGGCGAATAAAAATATCGAGCCTTTGAACATCTTTGACCGCTACCGTTTGGTTAAAGATATCCATGGCTTTAGATCGGAAGCCGGTCGCTCGCTGTATCCATAGAAAATATTCTTTGTAAACTTCCGTTGCTTTGAAGCCACGCTCCGCAAGTTGTTTAAGGAGTGCTTTCCCACAGGCGAGATGGCTAAGGTCGTCGAGGATCGATCGTTCGGAATCGCTGAAGGCGTACACCTTGTTAACTTTGTTTTCCGAATCTAGGTATAACACCTGGCAAATCGTGAACGCTTTGTTGTTAGATGCATTACGAAAAGTCGCCAGCAAAATAGAGTATTGTCCTGGGCCTGAGCGAAGGTATTTGACTTGTGGTTTGCCACCTTCACCTACGGTTCGGTCGTACGCTCCGCGAATATAAGTTCGTTCATCGCGTTCATTCTTCGTGGCGCCAGCGGCAACGTTGTAGTTGCGGGTCTTCGGTTGCACCAGCAAAGTGAGCAGTGCGTCAACCAGAGTTGATTTACCTGAACCGTTTTCGCCGACTAGAAGAACCGTTTCACCATTGGGTGCGACACTATAGACCGATCCATCGAAGGTGCCCCAGTTGTACACCTCGAACTTGCTAAGTCGATAGCCTGGCAACGGTGGCTTTAAGCCTTGCTGATAATCGCTAAGGTGCGGGCGTTGTATGGTCGACATAAGTAGATCCTTGCGTAGCGGCAGCGACGATGCGCGACCGAAGTGATTCTAATTCCGAGATGGGCAGCCGAGCTTTGATGATTCGACGTATTTCCCAGCTTACGGTGTCTGATGGATGAGGCCGAACGAATCGTATTTCCTCAAGTTTGCGAAGCGATGAAAGCAAGGAGCGATGGAGTCGAACATCATCCGAGGTTTTTGCGAAGAATGGTTTCCAAAGTTCAAGCAATTCATCATGGGTAATGACACATTTCTCATTTTCCAGTTCGTCTTCCTCGAAGCGACGATATAGATCGCGCAGTAGGACGCACAGCAACGATGTTTCATATCCCATTGGGGAGCGGCGATAAAGTTTGGGAATAGGTTCGCCGTTAAACATTAACTCGTCATCGTCAAGCTGTCGCAAATAAGCTAGTCCGTCCGATTCGTCAACAACCAATTGCAATCCAATCTTGGCAAAGTAATCGGTGAGCGGGGTGGTGTAACGTAAAAGCGAATCCCATGTGACTGAATTGTCGTCGGAATAAACTACCCCCTGCAGCAATCGTATAGCAGCAGTGCTCCAAGGGACTGTGGGGATTGCGGTTGAAGGTGAATCTTGGTTTTCTGTGTTGCGTAAAGAGTCGTGAATCATTTTGGTTTGCGAACTCCTACGTTGGTTGCAGTGCGGGACCGAAAGGTGATTTTGGGAACCGTGACAATCGATTCCCGATCGTTGCAATCGCGTGTTTGTAGAACAATCGTTTCAGTGGTTTGCGGATCGATCGAATGATGGTCATCATGTGCGATTTGGATATAGCCAAGAACTTCGATGATTCCACTTTGAGGTGGATGGGCAGCAAGTAATGAGGCAAGAGTCGTGGAATCGCTGCGAAGTGTTTGCTGCTTTATATTGCCTCGAAGCTTCCTCAGATCGAGTCGCTCTAGTTTCGCAAACGCCGAGGCAAGTTTTCGAGATTCTTCTGGATCCATCAATGATGCTGTTGGCACTGGGACGTCAAAGGTCTCCTGGGGAGACCACAATGTTCGAGCGAAAGGGGATTGAATATCGATTTCTGTATCGATCGATATCTCCACGCTTTTATCGATAGGTTTATCGGCTAATTGCAGTGCAGCCTGGCGGATATCGCGGAGGACATGCGTCAGTCGTATTCGCTCGGCTGAAGCCTTGCTATCGAGGAGTCTTCTCAGTGTCGTCGAGAGTCTCGCGTTGGTGCGCATCACCTTTTCGGCTTCTGCAAGCAACGAAGGGATGATACGTTTGACATGATTTAGCGAATCTTGTTGATCTTCTAATGCTTGCAGAGATTGAAGACTAGCGATCGTCTGTGCGAGAGTTTCCTGCTGGGAAGGTGAAAAGAGAAGAGCAACGAAGGAATAGAAACTGATTCCCTCATCTTCCTTCTTCATGAGTTCTTCTGCATCAAGTGCGTAACCTAGAATTTGGCCACGCGTATCACTTCCAAGAGCTTGCTTATGCTGCACGTCACGAGCGATTGCTAAAAATCTTTCCTCCACCGCTCGAAAATCTGACTGCAGATCTTTGAGAAGATGAACGGCGTTTTGGAAGCGTTCACGAATCTGGGAAGGTTGATAGGCTTCAACCGTTTGACCTGATTCTAGACGCGCGATCTCCTCTTGGATCGTAGCGACCTGCGAGCGTAAATAGGTGAGACGTTCGCGCGGATCGGATGAAGAGCCTCGAACGATGTCAGCGAGTAGTTCGATCACCATTCGTAAGCGGCTATCGGTTCCTACCAGTTGACGACCGTCGTTGGCTGCGGATTCGGTAAACCTCATCGCTTCTTCGGCGTAGCGAGTTAGCTGGTACTGAGGTTCGCTGGAGTTTGCTTCCAGAAACCTTTTAAGCCACTGCTGTTCAACCCAGTGATTGAGGTAGCGATCAGGATTACCTGTTAGTTGGTCGGGGGTGGTATCGTGCAGATCTTCCTGAAACAAGATCAGCTTGGCTCTAAGATCCGCCTGCCCAAGGGCGATCGTTTCCCCACGTTTGAACGTTCTGTAGAAGAATTCGATCAACAGGGGTGCCGAGTCGGCTTTTAAGAGCCGCACTGTCGGAGATTGCTCAAAGAATGCACCAAGTTGTTCTCGGTGCATTGAAGAAGGAAGTTGATTGCCGAAATTCAATGCTAAGAACCTGGAAGGGAGTAAACAAAAAAGACTCCCTCCTGGAGGCGTAGATAACTCGGTTTATTATAGATGGGAGAGATCAAAAAAGCGAAAAAAGCCTTGAAACCCCGAGAAAATAGGGGGGGAGTCTGGGAGACCCTCTGTCAATTTTCATGCGGGAGAGTCGAAAACGCGTTCTCTTGAGGGGGTTTTGCTAGCCATGAAACAGATCGGTTCGAACGGTCTACCATATCGTGTCGCTTAGCGTCGGAATATATTTAGTACTCTCTTCCCGTTCGATTCGAAATGCTCGAAGGAAAATGCTGTGATCGCTTGTCGTTTGTCAACGCAGAAAGTCTTCCGATTCGTAAGAATTGCTTCCCTTCTGATCGCGACCTTATTTCACATTCAGTCGATCGGTTGGGCTCAACTAGAAAATACCTCGGCAACCGCTGAGGTAGTTCGTATCAACAAGATCGAAGACGTCATCCGTTTGTGGAAGCCAGGTCGTCATCTGTTTATCAAAGGTGAGGTGCCAATAGGCCCTGAGCAATCGCGACAGCTTCAAAACTGGCTGAGCGCTAACGGGCCACATTGGACGATCGTCTTGATGGACACCGCCCAGGGGGAGTTCTATCGTGCCAATGACGGTCGTGACTATTACGGCATGGATGCGGTGGAATACGCTTTGGGACATGGTCTTAGCAATCAGACAACCTTCGGCGAGTTGGTTCATCCAAAGACGAAGGAGACCGATGGTGCGATCTTTGCGATGTTCCTGCAGGAAAGAAAATTTAGTTATTTCGGTTCGACGGCTCAGGATAATCGCCGATTGGGTGAATCGAATTGGATTGGGCAGCTAGACCAACCTGCGTTCCGCGCAATGCGAGGTGGTGGTCGGATCATTGACGCTGTCAAGGATACCGTAGCATCGATCAATGAGCAGTTGGAGGATGCGGTTGACGCTGAGCAAGCTGCAGCTCAGCGAGCGGAACAGGAAAAACTGCGCTCGATTGCAGTTGTGCAATCCGGCATTAAGACAATCGAGCAATCGATAGCGAAGGTCGACAAAGCCTCATCGGAATTCCGAGATAGCTATCCAAAAGCTACAGGACCGCTATCCAAGCCACCCCTGGAGGCATGGAAGCAAACAGTAAATCGGATCACTGAACTGTTGACTGCGGAAAACATTCCTGTTGCCGATCAACAAAGAGCGAATCTGACGACGGAAGTCGACAGCTACCTAAATGCCTTCGCGGCGAACACCGATTTCAAGGATCATACGGAGCGTCTTGTTTCAAGACGGGCCAAACTGCTGACAGCTCCGAATAATGTCGCAGCACTGAGTGCGAAGCAAATTGATGAATTGCTTGCCAAAGGAGAAGAAGAGTTACAAAGCGGACAACTTTCTTTTGTCGATACGATGAGATCAGCCGACCGTGAGGCGGATCAAGGCGAAGAAATTGTTTTGGCCGAGAACCGTCGCTTGGAAGCGGAGCGAGTAAGAAAATTATGGATTTGGCGAACGATTCTAGCGATGCTTGGATTGTTTCTCGCCGTCATTGCTGGCGTCCTGGTGTACTTCAATCGCCGCCGAGCGGCAATCATGCAAAAAGCGATTGAGGAGTATCAAAAACGCCAAGAATCGGTCATCCTCGAAACGGAGAATATTGACAAGCTGTTCGAAAAGAATCGCAGTCTTCTAGGTTCCAAAGAGCGAGTAGATCAGCGAGGTTATGAAGGTAGGACGAAAGATGTCAGCTATCAAGCCTTAGCCTATGTCGATGACTTATTCATAATGGCTAAGGAAGTTCGTCGTGTTTTGGCAGAGGCGAGAGCACGCATCGAACCGTCGGGTGTCACCGATAAACTGATCAACTACTTTAGTAGCTCTAACTACCAGGAAGCGATTGATCATATCTCTGGAGCACCGCTCAAATTTTCCAAAGAAACTGGCTTGCCTCGCATACTTCAAGATATCGCGCGAGGAAAAAAGAAAAGTGCGACCGAAGCAGTCAATGAAAATGCTGCCGCCATGGAGGTCACCTTCGAGGAGGTTTATGAAGCTCTCGGAAAAAGATCGCAGGAGGCAGAGCGGAACCTGCAGATCATCGAAACCTCTTTGACGGGGATCGACGATGCTTTGAAAGAAGTACAGGAAGGAATTGTGCAGGTTACGGAGCGAGAGACTTCGTTGCATCAAGATGCAGAGAAAGACGGGCTTTTTGGAATCCCAGCGTTTCTCGATCAACTTATCCCATCGTTACAAGCGGACGTGGCCGAGGCGGATCGATTGTCAGCGTTTGATGCAGTGCAGGCGATGGAAAAGCCTATTCCGATGGCTCGACGCAAGCTCAATGAGTCCCGGAGAATGTTAGAGCTGTTAGGGGATGCAAGGAAAAATCTTCTGTTAAAGTTGCAAGAGATCGGGGCTAAGCTAAGGGACGCCAACTACTCCAGTCAATGGATCGGTGCAGGCTTAGAGGAGTTATCGAATCGTGCTGATGAGTTAGTAAAAATTGCAACGGAGCGTACCGTTGGGGAAGAACTCATACAGTTTCAGGAGCAGCTGAATCAATTAGGCATACAGGCCGAAACCGCCCTGCAGCTCGTTCAGCGCATCGAAAAAGATTTGAAGCCTAAGCTCGTCAACCTTCACAGTGAGAATGATGCTGTCCGCAAGAGTCTTGCCCAAAAATTGAGTCTGCCGGAAGCTCAGTTACTCAATGAGAAAAATTCCGATCCCGATGATTACGCACAGCGGGCTATCAAGAGCAGTGACGTAGCACGAGCTATGCTCAATGAAGGGAAAACGGCAGCCGCATTATCGGCTATCCAGACTTCAGAAAATGAAATGGAAGGAGCGCACGCAATTCTTAAAGCATCGACCGAAGCGGTCGATAGCTTTGAAGAACGCCGCAGGAATTGCGAGGAAGATCGGCAGCAAATGATGCTTCAGGTGGGAACGCTGCAAACGCAAACGGTTGATCTGCAGCGACGGTATACACCTTCGGCATTCCGTTTAGGATTAACGGGGCCAAGCAATGCGGTTGCGGTCGATGAAGGTGGAGGCGAGGAATCTGAGGAAGCATCGGGAAGTAAAGAAGGCACCAGCGCCACGGGAGCGACAGTGCCCGAAGTTTTGCGACGCGTCCAAGAACTAGGAAATCAACTAGCTACTGAAATACAGAATGCTTCAAATGAAATACGCAGTGGTCGAATATTGAGAGGTTCGGAGATTTTGAATCGATCGGCACTAGCGGTGAAGTTTGGTAAACAGCAACTTGATCAAGTAGCGAGCCATAACGAACAAATTGATGCTTTGGATGTTGAGAATCGTAATCAGTATGATCAAAGTGCCCTCAAGCTACAGGATGTCTTTAGATCCAAGGATGATCCTCTCGTTACTAAAGAAACGCTCAACGAAATGGAACGCGTGGCGATTCGCGTACAGCGATTAAGGTCCCAGCTCACGCCCGATGGTGGTGGCCTACGAAATCCTTTTGCTATTAGTGAAGAGTTAGCGAATCTTCATAAAGGTATTGAGCACGTTGAAGCGATGGTTCAGGCAGACCATAACTGTCATGCTGAGGCGACCAGGGCAGTCAATGGAGCCGTTAAACAGATGGAAGTAGCGAAAGGCTTGGTGCGGGAGACACAAACCGACCAGATTCCTGACAGCGCTCGAACCGGTCAAATCAATCGCATGATCATGGCGATGAATGGCAACGTAGTGCAGTTGGTAAATGAGCTTCAAGTGAATCACGGTGACTGGAAATCGCTGGATGAAAGAGCCTCCAGATTGCAAACTGAAATCTATTCTGCAACTCGTGAGTTAAAGGCGGAATTGGAAGTTGCTCAAAGGGCATTAGAGAAATTCCAGCAAGCATCACGTACCGTTTTTCGGGCTCAGCAGTGGTCGGGTCCATATGGTTTGCGCGTCACGGGGTCACCTGGTGTTAGTGAGTTGGAGCGCGCACGTGGAAGTTTGCAAGCGGGTAACTACGCTGCAGTACTGGAAATCAGCAGCGTCGCTGCGGCCGCCGCTAGTAACGCCTTGGAGTTGATTGAACGCGAAGTACGACGTCGCGAATTAGAAGCTCAGTTGGCGAGGGAACGTAAGCGACGCAGAGAAATGGAGTCTTGGACATCCTCCGGTGGAGGTTTCTTCGGTGGCGGCGGTGGCTTTGGTGTTGGGGGCGGTGGCTTCGGTGGTGGAGGAGGTTTCGGCGGTGGTGGTAGCTTTGGAGGAGGAGGAAGCTTCGGTGGAGGTGGTTCAAGTTCCGGAGGTAGTTCCGGCTTCAGTCGATCGGGCTGGTAATCTCTGCTGCCATACAAAGATGATGATTGTGGACGTTCCTTTGCTTTAAGACGAGAGGAACTTTCCTTAGCTTTTAATGTGTCCTTCATTTTGCGAGTATGCAGCTGCGCAGGTACAGGATTTACAGCGGATAGATGCTGATGCCTTGGACTAACAAGTTGTGCGGAAACAGAAGTTCGGCGGATTTCAAGCATCGCCTGCTACACGGTTCCTGATAGGTACTCAGCGAAAAAAGTTCATATCCAAAATCGAGTAGCTATAGAATTGTGAGAATGTCGACTTAGTAGCTTTTTGGTCATCGCGAAAGTTAGCTTTTCGCAGTCAATTCAAGGTATTGGACAAAGTGTGATAGTTCGGGCGTTTTAAGGTTGGGATCTTTGGCAGCTTCGTCCCATCGACGCAAGAGAATAGAGGACTGAAAGAACGAGTTATTCTCAAAAGCCGTTTGTTCGACTGAATTCATCAAGCCACCTTGCAGTTGTAAGCTTTGTATCGATGGTGGGCTGAGGTGCCTGAGGTAGTTTGGATCGGTCGTGCATAAGTAACGTTTTGCCGTGACATGCAAGCGTACCGGTTCGACGACTTCATCGGGAAAACGATCTCGTAGCCAAGCTGCAGCCAGATTTTCATGGGCATCATCAATACCATGATCTGGTGCATCTTCGGGAAGATCGTGAAGCAAGTGTCCGATATCATGCAGCAGAGCGGCTGCAATCAATGCGGGCTGTGCATTGGTCTGTTCGGCGAAGGTTGCTGCCTGTAGTGCGTGCTGCAATTGACTCACATTTTCGCCACCATATCGTGAGTTTCCTCTTTGTTGAAACATAGATACGATCTGCTCGACGGTCGTATTGGCCATTGCTGCAAGTCTTTGCTAAGAACAATTTCGACGAAAAAAGTAGCATCTAGATTCGACGATTGTGGTTGAATAATCTTCGAGTCCGGTATGAGAAATTAATCGACTTCTGCGAGCTTGGCAATCGGCATAATATGGTTTGCTTGAAGGGAGGAGAATTTTCACGCAGTTTTCACCGAAGAGAGCAGTTGTAGGTGAGGTTTCAGTGGATTGGTTCCGTTAGATTATGGATACGCGAGAGCTAGGGGTGGCTAAGAGTGATGTAATAGTCACTGATTCTTCGAAGATAAGTTCGAAAACAAGATAGCTAAGAATTTGTGTTTCCGCATCGAAGTGGCTTCGGGTTTATCGCGTCGATAGAAATTTGTGGTGTAGCGAGTTGTCGTGAAATTGCAGGAATGCGTGAATAGGAATCTATGGTGAGTCAAGCTGATAGCGATTTAAGCGAGCGGTCCTTGTCTCGACTGATACATTCGCCATGGGTGTCGTCGGTGTGGGCGATCATCGCTGCCTTCGGCACTTATTTTTGTATGTATGCTTTCCGTAAGCCGTTCACGGCAGCATCGTATGCTTGGTCCGTCGATATCGCTGATTGGTTAGTGCTCGATGGGAAGATGATCTATGTATCGAGTCAGGTGATCGGCTATACGGTATCAAAATTCATCGGCATAAAAGTGATTGCTGAAATGCGAGCAGAGCGACGAGCAATGGCAATCCTCTGGCTCATAGGACTTGCTGAAGTAGCGCTTCTGTTTTTTGGAGTTGTACCGGCGCCTTGGAATTTTGTTTTCCTTTTTCTCAATGGTTTGCCACTGGGAATGGTTTTTGGACTGGTCTTAGGATTTTTGGAGGGGCGACGAGTCACGGAAGCTTGGACGGCTGGTCTTTGTGCGAGCTTTATTCTGGCCGATGGTGTTACTAAGAGTGTGGGGTCGTGGCTGTTGACGCTTGGCGTTTCTGTTTTCTGGATGCCATTTTGTGCTGGTGCTCTTTTCGCATTGCCTCTGCTGGTCTGCGTCTGGATGCTCGGGCATATTCCCAGGCCGAGCGATGCTGATATCGAAGCGAGAACGGAACGTGTGCCGATGAACGGCGTTCAGCGAAGAGAGTTTTTCTCGCGTTATCTTTTAGGTTTGTCGTTGCTGGTCGTAATGTATTTGATGGTGACGATCCTCCGGAGCATGCGAGCTGACTTTGCGAAGGAGTTGTGGGAAGGTTTAGGTTACCAAGTGGTGCCGAGCATGTTTACGTATTCAGAGATGATTGTCGCAGCTGGTGTGATGCTGATTAATGGCTCAGCCATTGCGATATCTGACAACCGACGAGGCTTTTCGTTTTCGATGGGAGTAGCATTAACCGGTTTAGTGTTAGTCGCGGTTTCATTATTGGGGCGAACGATGGCGGGGCTGGATGGCTTTTGGTTTATGGTCTGCTTGGGGTTGGGACTCTACATGCCTTATGTGGCGGTGCACACAACGGTGTTTGAGCGGTTCATCGCGATGACTCGCGATAAAGGTAATATTGGATATCTGTTATATGTTGCCGATGCTATTGGATATCTGGGTTATGTTGCAGTCATGTTCGGTAAGGGAGGAGTTTCTAAGGATATCAACTTCATGACCTTCTTTACCAGTTTGGCATGGATTATTGTTTTTATAGGGATTCTGTGTGTGATTTTGAGCTGGTACTCGCTGATGTCGAAGACGAAACTGAACTCCTTGAGTAGCGAAGGTTCGGTTGGTCACAACGATACTTAGGGCGAGTCGCAGTAGGCGATTTTCCAGCAATTGTCAAAGTGTGACCGAGATCATAGAAGGATGAGTAAGTGTTTTCGCGAGCGATGATCTTTGAGGGGCCAAGTCAGCCACTTGTATTACGTGAGTTACCGATACGGTCGTTGAATGCTGACGAAATTCTGGTGCGAGTAAGTGCTGCGACGTTATGTGGGAGTGACTTGCATACAATTTCGGGAAGGCGAAAAGTAAATTGTCCAACGATATTGGGTCATGAGATCATCGGTAGGATTGAACAATTTGGCAAAGAGCATTCGAAAAAGGACTTCCATGGTAAAGAGTTGCAGTTAGGTGACCGTGTCACCTGGGCGATTGTCGCTAATTGTGGTCGATGTTTTTTTTGTTCGAACGATTTACCTCAGAAGTGTTTGCATGGGGTGAAGTACGGGCATGAGACAATTGAGGTGCATGGTGGTTTGACCGGAGGGCTTGCTGAGCATGTAATCCTAGCACCCAGGACATCGATTTTTAAATTGCCTGAGGATTTGGCGGATGAAGTTGCTTGTCCAGCTAACTGCGCGACGGCGACGGTAGCCGCTGCTTTGGGTGCGACCTACACGTTACGGGATTCATATAGTCGCCATCGACTAGGTAGTGGTATGGATCAGGATATACTGAGAAGTGTGAGCGAAAGTCGTCCGCTCAGTGGCAAGTATATCTTGGTGCTTGGGGGTGGGATGTTAGGCGCCACCGCCTGTGCAATGTCAAAATGGCTAGGCGCAGCGAAAGTTGTATGTATTGAACCGTTCGAGGAACGAAGGCGATTGGTGGAGCGGTTTGGAGCGGATGTAGCTGTCGCTCCGCCAGAGATGATCGATGCTGTATCATCAATTCGTCATATTGGATTTGATATTGCAGTCGACGTCTCTGGCGTGACTACCGCGATGCAGGAGGCGATCAATGCCTTGCGAATAGGTGGCGAGATGATTCTGGTTGGTGCGGTGTTTCCGGTACCTGCGTTGAATCTGTTGCCAGAGCAAGTCGTCCGTCGAATGTTGTCGATACAAGGTCTACACAACTATGCTCCTAGAGATCTGGCGATGGCCTTGCAGTTTTTAATGGCCAGCAAAGAGGTTGCTTTCGGCAAGATGGTATCGCACTGGCTGCCGCTGGAGAAAGCGGGTGACGCTGTGGAAATGGCGGAGCGATTGAAGATGCCGCGGATTGGTGTGAAGCCGCTTGGAGCGTGATGGATAGTGTGATTTGATGGAAAAGTCTGACGGTTGGCAATAGAAGTACGAATCCTTCAATGACGAGTAAGAGGCTGATGTTTTATCGAACCGTGAGAGCAATGAAAGCAGCTTTAGGTGTCTTGGTCGTCGTTTTATCGATGGGGCAGGTTGAAGCCGAAGCCTATCAGCCTGCTGTTTCGTTTGCCGAATTAGTTAAAAAGAGCCAAAGCGGCGATGAACGGCTCATTGATTTACTCAGTCGCAATAGTGTAACGGCGGCTAGTAGTCGAGAGGATGTTGAGGCGATTACAGAAAGACTGGAGAGCATTAATATCGAATTGTTAGTGCAAAGTGAGAAGGTAAGGTCGGACTATGAAACTTTAGTTTCGTACTTATTCCCTCTTTTACCAACCGAAGAAAATAAAAAAATCGACGATGATCTCCGAGAGAGAATCGAGAGGCACCTGGAAAAGATACTTCGAGGTTCGCTCGCGGAGTCGAAAGAAAATTGCAAAGTGATCGATCGTGTCTCGATGAGCACCCTAAGTTTGATGTTTGAGATGAACAGAGATTTAGCGACAACGTTGATGTTGGATGGGATGCGTGGTGAGTGGATGAGCGACAGCGAGAGCTGGGGGTTGGTTCTCGGTAAATTCAATGTGGCGGATCCGCGATATCGGGAGCTGTTGCAGTTATGTCGCACGGAGTTACCAAAGGGCAAGGTTACGATCGAGATAGCCGCTGCGGCCAATCAGCAATTACTGGAGGATAATAAATTTGTTCATCCATTGGATAGTGAGGCTGGTCTTGAGCAGATCGAGGAGTGGCTTGATGAGAAGTTACCTGAGGATTTAAAGGAATATGGGGCTCCTCTCGTGGCGACAGTGAGTTTGGCGTTTGTCAAAAATTCGAAGTGGCGAGAGTTGCTTGATTTAGCCTCTGGAAATAGCGACTGGAGTGTACGAGCTGAGGCGGGATGGGTTGGGGGGCTCAGGGGTGATGCAGACAGCATCAAGTTGCTTGTTGAGATGGCTAGTGATGTGAGATTCAGCGATAAAGCAGTTCGATATTTGGAGGAGTTGGGATTGCAGGAGCGTATTCCGCTGGAGGTGAAGGAGCCAGAGTTTGCAGCGCGAGCCGAGATGGCTGCTTGGTTGGGGCATCCTAATGAACTAGGGCGGCCACCTGATGAGGTAACGATAATCGACAAGCGCAAGATGAAATGGCCACTTGAGGAAGAGGAAGTGGATGTTTATCTGTTGCGTTATGTGGTCAAAGATTTGAAAGAGTCGAAGTTGGAGTCTGGGGTTGGGATGGTCGGGCCGATGACGTTCTGTCATTTTGATTTGAAGATGGAGGAGAGGTCATTTGAAGATGTCTATGGAATTCATGTTTATCGTGAATTAGAGGCGTACGGAATGGTTGAGGATGTTGATGTGAATGAGGTTCCAGGATCGCTCGATTATCTATTGAAGAGTTGGAAGGGCGAGGCGCTCAGTGACATGAAGATTTTGGGTGCATGTCGGTTATCGCCGGCGATCGAGTATCCTCGGAAGTTAATTGCATTTGCATCGGCTAAGAAAATGGGCGAAGAGGGTTGGGTGGTACTCGATGGTCCTCGCAGTGTTTGGTATCCGAAGGCTAAGCAGCCGACGGAGGTGGCGGAAAAAGCTGTGCTGATGTTGCATGTTGGTCGACAGATTCTGGGGCTATGAGACGCGTGCAAGCGATAGGGAAGTGGCTGGCTGATGGAAATGGTGGTGTCATTCTTGGCACAGGTTAATGGGTTGAGTGTCGTCTATTGATCGGGCATTCAAGCCACAGGCGGGATTAGGCGAATTCTGCGATTTTTGTTGTACGGTGAATTTGCTCAAGGAATGGGCGCGTCAATTCACTGTGCGATCTCTAGGTTTGGTCCTATCGGATTCGCTAGGGCGGTTTTGGTTGGCTGGCCAGCGACCTGTCCGGTTAAGGGTGGGCATTTTCTCGTCGAGCTTCAGTTCTAAAAAAGACTTTTTTTGCTTGATATGTCTAGTGATGTGGTGTACTATGACGATAGTACACAAAGGCGCGGTAGTAATCTTAAGGAATGATCTCGGGGTTATTTTGCCGGCGGCTGTGGATGCATGTGGTAAGCGTAGGAGGTTTTCTGTGTTTCTCCGAATCGACCCAGATAATGGGATACCAATCTACGATCAGATTGTTAGGCAGGTTAAATATGCCGTGGCTGAGGGTACGTTGACTCCTGGGCAGTTGGTGCCTTCGGTGCGCGAGTTGGCGAAGCAGATTACGGTGAATCCTAATACTATTCAGCGAGCGTATCAGCAGTTGCAGGATCATGAGGTATTGGAATCGTTGCGTGGGCGGGGGTTAGCTGTCTGTAAGGGTGCTGTGAAACAGTGTGTTTTGGAGCGGCAGGAGCTTTTGCGGAATCGCATGGAGCAGGTGATTACGGAGGGTTTGCGGAGCGGCTTGGATATCGATCAATTGCGTGTTTTGTTTGAGAAAAGTGTCAAGCAAGTATCGAAGTTGGAGGACTAGAGATGGAAGCAACGGTGATTGACATCAATGGTCTGAGGAAGAGTTTTGGAAAGAAAGAAGTGCTGAGGGATGTGAGCTTAAAGATCCCTTCGGGGTGTGTTTTTGCGTTGTTGGGAGAGAATGGCGCTGGCAAGACAACGTTGATGCGTATGTTGATGGGGTATAGTCGGCCTGATGCTGGCGAAATGCAAGTTGCGGGGCTATCTCCACAGAAAGATACTTTTGTACTTAGACGTAAAGTCGGTTATGTATCGGATATGCCCGCGCTGTACGAATGGATGACGGTAGCTGAGATAGCTTGGTTCTGTTCGGCATTTTTTAAGGAAGACTATTCTACGAATTTTGCGCAGTGGGCAAGTCAGTTTGAGCTTCCGCAGACTACTCGCATTCGTCACTTGAGTAAGGGTATGCGAGCGAAGACTGCGTTAGCACTGGTGTTGGCGGCGGATCCTGAGGTGTTGTTATTTGACGAACCGACCTCAGGACTTGATCCTTTGGTACGTCGCGACTTTTTGCGAAGCATGGTCGATTTGGCAGCTCAGGGAAAGACGGTGGTGATCAGTTCCCATCAGGTGCAGGAAATTGAGCGAGTAGCGGATCGAGTGGCAATTTTGCATCAAGGAAAGTTGGTTTTGGCCGGAGGGTTGGAGGAGCTGAAGGATTCTATTTCTTTGCTTCAGTTCAGTATGCGAGATCCGTTGACGATGCCACCGGAGCCGATCGCGAGTTTGAATCCGATCCACTATACGTTGCAGGGGCGAACGACACGGTTAGCGGTTCGCGATTTAAGGCCGGACTTTATAGAGCAGTTGCGGGATGATGAGAATATCAGCGATGTACGGGTCGTTCGTCCATCGCTGGAAGATTTGTTTGTAATCGCGACGAGAGTGTCGCAGTCGCCGCCCTGGCAGAAGCAGGAGCAAAGAGAGTTGCAGAGCAGTGAATTACAGAAGATTAAGGTGTTGAGCTGATACGCAGCATTTGGTCTGTAACGCAAGCTAGATGATTCGGTTTTTGAAACGTGAAAGCTGCATTTCTGATGAATTGTTTGGGGGCCTACTCTTATGCATCCAAGAGCCGCATGGTTTGCTTTGGTTTGGAAAGAGACGTTTCAGTTGCTCAATGTGACTGTTGCGATCGTAGTGAGCATGGTATTTCTCTTTTTCGTTGCAGCGACATTGGACGCGATGAATGTTAGTAATCCTTTCGCGTTGTTCAATTCCTATGTGGTGGCGACACTCGCGCCGGTTCTAGTTTCTTTGGCTGGTGGGGTCGTAGCGGTAGGGGGTGAGAGGCAGAGTCAGAATTGGCAATGGATGACAACCTTGCCGATTACCTGGCAGCAATCCTTTATCACAAAAAGCTTAGTGACATTTGTTTTGTCTTGTATCGCTGGAGGCGTAGTCTTCATAGTTGTCTCTTTGCTGAGTCGATTATTGTATGCAGGATCGATGACAGCGAGCCTAATGCCAGAGTTAGCTGATTCGCGGTTACTGTTATTGATTGCGCCTATTGTTTTTCTTTGGGCGATGATCGCCTGTGTTTGGATTACTGAGCCATTAGTGGCTGCGGTAGTCGCAGCCGTTCCAACGATTCTCACCAACTCTTTGATAGCTGCATGTCTAGGTTCCTACGGTGTTGATGTTGGCTGGAAGGCAGTTGGGACAATTGTGGGGATTCTTCCGATACTGTTGCTGGCGTTGTGGAGTTTTCGGAAAGCTTGGCGGAACGCTGGTGAGTTATGGGGAAGGCCATGGGATTTGATTGATTTTCGGCCGACCAAGGAAATTGATTTAGGATGGAGCGGCTGGCGAGTGCCATCGGTGTCGAAGGCAATAATTTGGGAGACGCTAAGGCCGCTCCGTTTGCCATTTGCTCTGATGGTTGTCATGACGACGACTTTAGGGATTTGTGTCTTAAATAATGAGAGGCTTATAGGGCTGTGGTTGTTCTCCATGTTCCTATTCGCGGCTGTTATTGGATTCTTGACAATTTCCACACAGCAATTGAGAGGACAGTATAAGTTTTATGCAGATCGAGGTTTGTCGCCCAAACGGTTCTTGGTTGCCAGGACATTTTTGCCACTGATCGCATTGGCACTGTGCGGATTGTTTCCCATCCCGATTGTCGGATGGTTGGGAGGGGCTCGGACTTTTGAATCTTTAAATGGATTTAGTCTTCTCGCAGCACTGGGTTATGTTATCACCGTCTTCTTTGCCTTTCAGCTTGCGGCATTGGGGATCAGAAGCTCAGTTCTGGCTTTTTGGGTTGGTTTGATTTTTGCGATCTCGACGGCATCGATCGCGAGCCTACTTGTGGAGGGTGGCGGTTATTTTGCGATGCTGAATATCATACCATTGGCCTTGTTGACTTTTTCTCTTCCATATTTTTTGGTAACTCGCTGGATGAGGTTGGATGAACACAATCTAGGTAGGATTGTAATTGCTGCAGTTACAGGTGTTTGTTTGCTTGGTGCTCTATGTTATCCGCCGATCAGAATTTTTTCCCTACCGTTGGTAAGTTTACCTGCTACAGAAGGCGTCCAATCTTCGCAAACTGCACCTGTCGAGATATTAAAAATTGAAATCGCGCAAGATGCAAAGCAAGCAGTGGATTTTCTCTTGAGAGAGATGCCGGATATTGCATTGCGGAATGATGAAACATTGGAAGATGAAGGTAGCGTGGGCGATTTCGCCATGGAGAAAGACGTTGCACAAGAGGCGATTCTCAAGCAATTAGAAACGCTGGAGAATTCTCTGAAGGACGATGGAGTGGATAGTTTATTAGCTGAGAAGGCATGGTTGATTGAGGAAAGTCGAGTTGATGTGACGAGATGGCTTTTGCGAGTGATTGCGATTGGGATTGGCAAAGATGATCCTCTGCTTGTTGAGAGAGCAATGGATCAATTCTGTCGAGTGGTTAATCCGAGAAATCTCGACTTTTTCGGTGTGCGGACGGTGGATAGCCTTCGCCGCTTTACGGAGTTGCTCAGTAATACAAAGGTAGTTGCGATTTTGACGGCGAAACCTCAGTTGGGTACAGCGATCTTTGATCGGCTGGCGAAGTATATTCCTGAAAAGAAGAAATGGCTTGCCTATTGTCGGAGCAATATCGACGCCATTGAAGGTTATCAGTCGTCAAACGAATCGAAGTCGCGTTGGTGGGAGCCTGCGACTTGGGAGGCTAAAAGGTGGGTGCGTTGCGAGGCCATTGAGGTGGCGGCTTTATATGAGCTTGGTTGTTCGGATATTGACAATATGAATGCCTTAGTTGATTCAAGAAAGAGTGGTATTGGGCCAGTCTTGCGAGACAGTCGTGAGCCAGATTCGAGATGGCTTCTGTACCCTTCTGATTCGTTAGGGTTGCTATCTAGAACTCTAGCAGGTAATTACGGCCGCGTTTCAAATGCATCGTTCGTCGACGATTCGCCACTCCAACTCTATTCGATGTTGTTGTATCAAGCGAGTCAATTTGCACCGACGAATGATTTGAAGTGAATAAGTACGGATGATTGCAAGTAATACAAGAATATCGAACAAACTTATGATTTAGGGTGCAAGTCCGACTGAAGACTTTTGCAAGTAAAGACTCAAGATGAGGCGTAGCGCGATTGAAATCATGCGGTTGCGGCGGGATGATTCGCCGTCAGGAAACACGTGATTAGCAACTCACGTGCATTTCTTCGTTGTTTTGCAGTGTCCACAGTGCTGTTGGCGATTGAGATGGTCACTGCATTCGATTCTCTAGTCCCGCGCCAAATCGGTATTATTCTGCCAAACCGAGATCGCTAAGCAAGCAAGTTGTACCAGGCTGTATTGCGGTCTACATGATACATGTATTTGACTGAGTATTCACCGTTGGGAAGGATGATATTCTACACACGTTCAACTGACGGCACTGGATTGATGTTAGCGAGGAGATCGAATGCGATTCTAGATTTGGGAGTAAGCAAGAAGTCGTCATGCAGAGTAGGTATCAGTACGCGGGATCCCCTTCGGTAGCGAGTCACCATTCGCAGTGTAGAACCGCAGTCCGCGAAATAGCGGGTATTGCAGCAAGAAGCGGGCTGTTGCACCGAGAAACGCCCCCCTAAAGAGAGCAGGGCGAGACAATGCATCGATTAGTTTCAATTCAATATGCACTGTGAGGTCATGGCCTCAAGCAAAAAAACAGGTTGTTATGTCGAGATAAGTGAAGATTTAATGGGAGTCGGAGTATGAATTGGCTGGAATAACTGGTGGGTTGTTGAAGCCTTAATTCCTGCAACTAAGAAGAGGTTTGGTCGATGGTATGACGGGGATGACACTGGTTGAACTGATGATCTTGTTGGGAGTCATCGCGTTGATCCTGGCCATCTCAATCCCAGCAATTCAATCTGTCTGTGAATCAGCCCGACCGCTGCCCTGTCACAGTAACCGTCGGCTGAACTTGGTAGCAACACAATCGCATAATTCTACGACCAACGAGTTGCTATCGTATTACAATGGAAATTATCTATCCCTTCGCTAAATGGGATTTCTTTCATCTGTATTCTTAACGCATTCTGCTACTTCCCTATATCGAGAAGTCAAAGCGACAAGACCGGTTGTATTGAAATCAACTTGCCACCTGTGAGCTTAACTTGCCAGTCGCTTAGGACGTTGTGTCGACGTTCATTTGTCCAAGTGGCGGTGAAGTACCCCCTTTTTTGTCCAGGTGATATGAAAGCTATGTTTGGGTAAATGAAACCGGTAAGTTGTCGCTGTGCTGCTGGAGCGGAGGCGCAGCCGAAGCGGAAGCAGCACAGCGACGTGCGAATTCCGCCGGGGGTAGACCGTCCAGCGAACTGTGTGGACGGTAATCGTTGTAGTCTTCACGCCAAGCCGCGGCCGAGGCACGTGCATGAGCTGCTTTGGAAAACTGTTCAACTTTGAGAAGTTCATCGCGCAGTCGGCTGTTGAAACTCTCGGTGATACCGTTCTCCCACGGACTGCCTGGCTCAATGTACAGGGCCTTTACGCCTAGCTTACTAAGCCACTTACGAATCGCTTTGGCAATGAATTCTGGGCCATTGTCGCCGCGTATGTGTTCAGGCACGCCATACATCACAAATAACTCCGATAAACGGTCGACAATGTCTGTCGATTTGAATCCTCGAGACAAGTCCAACGTAATGCAACGACGAGTGAACTCATCGACGATCACAAACCACTTCAGTGTCTGTCCACTCTCGGTTCGATCGAAGATGAAGTCCCAGCTCCAGACATGGTTCGCATGCGTCGCACGATGACGATGGCATGCATTTGCACCCTGCCCTAAAGCCCGCTTTTTCTTGGTCTTCTTCGGCACTTTTAATCCTTCTTGACGCCATATTCGATGCACACGCTTGTTACTAACTCGGAACACCTCCGCTCGAAGCAACTGAGCGATAAGTCGATAGCCAAATCGCGGTCGCTGTCGAACGAGCTGCAGAATACGTTTGCGAAGCTGAGGTTCGTCTGCACGCATTCGACGCTTGTAACGCAAAGTGCTGCGACGAAATCCCAATCCACGGCATGCCCGACGTTCAGATACTTCAAACTCTTTTTGAATTCGCTGAACAGTTTCTCGTTTCCGCGTCGGGCTCAACCGTTTCCCCGCAATGCCTCCTTCAGCATCGCCTTGTCAAGTTCTGCGTCGGCCAGCAATCGCTTTAGCCGCGAGTTCTCGATCTCGAGCTCTTTGAGCCGCTTGGCTTCATCGCTCTTCATTCCGCCGTACTGAGCACGCCATCGTTGATATGTCGCCTCGCAAATCTCCAAGCTCTGCAACACTGCAGCTATGTCTTTGCCTGAGTTCAACATCACGTCCGCATCCCGAGCTTCGCAACAATCTGCTCAGGTGTATGCTTCTTTCGCTTCTTCATCTGAAAGTCTCCTGCCACAATATGAGGCTCTAGACTCTCATATCACCTGGACCAAGAAAAGGTAGGCATTCCAGCGGTGATCCGCTGGAAATGGGTTGGGGGCTGAAGTACCGATTCGATGGTGTGCCGTCAGTCCTTGATCCTGACAGGGATGGTTATCAATTTGTCCGAAGTGACTACGATGCGATAGCCGGTATTCGGGTGCCATCCAGTGTTTTTCCATCAAGTAAAAGATTCTTTTCCGTTGATCACATTCGCTGGGGAATTTGGGGGTGTCCTGTGTTAGAAACTAGAAGAAAATCGGAATCATGCCCGCGCTATTGGCAAGAAGAGTTAAGCGATATTACCGATGGGTTGTCTCAATCGATAGTGGATGTCGGGCGATTACGGAAGCCCAGGGAATAACTCAATAGAAAGTTGGATGTCATCAGTTCCAACCCCAACGCCGACTAACCTGGTCACATAGGAGGGGCGGTCAGTGATAACTGTTTCTGGTCAATCAATACCGACGGCGTAGGTGTGAATACTTCAGATTCGAGAGGCATTTATTCCTACCACAGCGTAGGTGCAAGCATTGGAATTACCGATGGTTTGCTTCGTCTTCTGCCAGACTCAACAAACTTCGAAACGTTAGTGAGAATTTGTTTTAGATGCGACGGTGGGTTACCGGAGTGAAGATCTAGCGGAACTAACTCGATGTAACGGCGCGCGATGGTGTCCCAACTTTTAGGTGAATTAAAGATCACTCGCACCATCACCAACTGCTGATCGCCGTCGCTTGAAATAGTTTCCTTCATTTCCGCTATTGAGCGAAATCATGTTAGGAAAATGATTGGGCTATATGAAAGGGTAGGCCTATTAGGTTCCATCGCGACTATCATCACCCTTTCCACCCCTCCTCCACGCATGTCCCTGCTTCTCCCCTCCCCTCCGCGCATGCCCCTGCTTCTCGTCCTCCGGGATCCGGATCCCTGGACAGTCACTGCAAATGGCCCGGTCGGCCCCCAAGCGCAGCGCATGTCCTCGCTTCCTGCCTAGCGCAGCGCATGTCCTCGCTTCTTGCCTCCACAACGCCTCTGCGGCGCATGTCCTCGCTTCCCCACCCCTAACGCAGCGCATGTCCGTGCTTGCTGGCTCTGCAGCGCATGTCCCCGCTTCACCTCCTTCAAGACACGCTAGCGCAACGCCTGTCCCGGCTACAGCGACTAAAGATCACGTTGTCTTTGACAGCAAAAAGCTCTTTGACAAAAAATCAGAAATTCTCATAAAGAACTCCTTGACGGATACTGTGGCCATGCGAACACTTCTGTTTATGAGTTCACTACACTTCTCGCATGGAGGATTATCAACATGACCGTCGCCAGAAGAAAAATCATCAACCCAGCCGACACACCCTGGTATCACTGCATCTCTAAATGCGCTAGAGCTCTACCACTCTTTCGAATCAAAGGAAGCTACTTCCAGCGATGGATGGAACTGAGACTGCGATTTCTCAGTAAACACTTCGCCATCTCGGTCGCAGGTCATACCTTCATGGATAACCACATGCATCTCCTGCTACGTATCAATACCAAAGAAGTGGAACAACTAAGCAGTGAAGAGGTTACTAGACGCTGGGCCGAACTCTTTCCCCCTAAGGATAGCAAGCGAAAAAAGGTCAAAGATCTACAAGCCTGGATCAAAAAGCATGCCGCCGATTCCGAATGGGTCAAAACGCGGCGCGAACGACTTGTCGATATCGGCTGGCTACACAAATGCCTTAAAGAACCCCTGGCTCACATGATCAATCAAGCCGAGGGAAAGAAAGGTACCGTTTTTCAGGGACGATATAAATCCATCGGAATCCTCGGCTTACGCGCTCTGCTTAATACCTGTATCTACATTGATCTCAATCCGGTTGCTGCCGGTATCGTCACTACGCCCGAGGCGAGCCCCTTTACCTCCATTGCGATTCGCTTCCGCAACGTGATTCGCCAAGGACGCGCTGCCGACCTGGTGGCGGCTTATAAGGAATGCGGCTTAGACAAGCAAAGAACCGCTGAACTTGAGCAATCGCTGTGGCTGCTTGAAATCGAGGATCGAAGCAA
>Ga0315904_10000274_pt1 | contig 84587 bp, 63 predicted proteins | sample LakEriMetagenome_6_FD_203529 | JGI IMG/M metagenome (GOLD analysis project Ga0315904, IMG submission 203529) | Freshwater fungal communities from buoy surface, Lake Erie, Ohio, United States - Buoy 12 MA120 | ecosystem: Environmental > Aquatic > Freshwater > Lake | place: USA: Lake Erie, Ohio...
TCGCTGAGCTAACCGTAAGGAAGCAGGCGCCGAAGGTCAAACTGATGATTGGGACTAAGTCGTAACAAGGTAGCCGTAGGGGAACCTGCGGCTGGATCACCTCCTTTCTAAGGATAATTAGAACGTAGGGTCTTCGGATCCTATGAAAACGTGAACGCAAAACGACATCAATGAAGCTCGTCCAAACGGGTTGGTCTCTCACGACCAACTCTGAACACCGGATTTCAAAATAGAAGCCCGGCTCGGTAGAAATACTGAGCCGGGTTTTTTTTGTTTTCGCATCTCCAGGAATGGCTCTGAAGAATGTTCATTCTGGCGAAACTTCGTTTAACCCGCAGCCAACGGCGAGGAAGTGACATCGGCCCCCTGGTTTCCTCTGTTTGGTGACCAATCGAAGGAGTCCTCGCTTATCTTTCCTTCTGCATATCCCCTTTTAACTCCTGCGTTTGGAGCCTAAACGAAGAATAGCAGGAGGCTTATTTAAATTTCTCGCCGTTGGCTGCGGGTTAAACGAACTCGCACCGCTCAAGCGGTTTTTTTGGGTCGCTGCAACCGTGTTCAAGAGCGTCCACAAGCAGTTAGGCTGGGCTTCTCGGCAATGTTCATTCTGGCGAAAATTCGTTTAACCCGCAGCCAACGGCGAGGAAGTGGCATCGGCCCCCTGGTTTCCTCTGTTTGGTGACCAATCGAATTAGTCCTCGCTTATCTTTCCTTCTGCATATCCCCTTTTAACGATCCATCCGGCATTATCGTGGCTGGCAATTCATACCACTGATTCTTTTCGTACTCGAAGGGAAGTATTGGGATTTAGTTGTCAAACGGGCAAAATATTGGGGTTCCAGCTTCCTCTAAAAGTGTACGAGAAAGCCGAGCATCTACCCACGAAAATACCTGAAGGCCCAACAAGAAGTTGCGTATACTTAAGCGACCTTTAGCCCAATTACTCTCCCTAATCGACACGATCCTCACGATGTTTTTTGCAACCTATCTCCTCGCATGCATACTGAGCAACACCGCAGATGCCGATGACATCCTGATCGCCGATTTTGAAAACAATACTTACGGTTCCTGGACCGTTACCGGTGAAGCCTTTGGTCCTGGTCCTGCCCAAGGCACTCTGCCGGGACAAATGCATGTCGATGGGTTTCGTGGCAAAGGACTCGTCAATTCCTTCTTTCAAGGGGATAACTCCCTCGGCACTTTGACTTCCCCGGAGTTTCGAATCGAAAGGAAGTTCATCACCTTCTTCATCGGTGGTGGCAAGAATCCCGAGAAGCTCGCATTGCAATTGATGATCGATGGAAACGTCGTTCGCAGTGCAACCGGACTTAACGACAAGCCCGGCGGTAGCGAAACTCTTGAAGCGGATTCATGGGATGTGGCGGAATTCGCAGGTAGAACAGCTAGGCTAAGAATTGTGGATCAGGCTCAAGGCGGTTGGGGCCACCTCAATGTCGATCATCTTGTGCAAACAGACACCAAACCCAAGGGGACGATGAAGGATGCCGAGCGCTCTTTCACCACAGATGCTCGCTACTTGCACATCCCGATCAAAAACGGGGCTACCAAGCGAATCGTGACACTGCGTGTCGATGGCAAAGCCATCGTACGAAACGACATCGAACTTGCAGATGGTGATGCCGACTGGTGGGCATCGATGGACGTTTCTACCTGGAAAGGCCAACCGTTGACACTTCGTATCGATAAATTGCCAGAGGGTTCAGCGGCACTGAACAGTATTCAAACCAGCGACACCTTCAAAGACGCCGACGGACTCTATCGAGAACCGCTGCGAGGTCAATTTCACTTTTCTCCGCAGCGAGGCTGGAATAACGACCCAAATGGTTGCGTCTATTACAACGGAGAATACCACCTTTTCTTCCAGCACAATCCTTATGGTTGGGGTTGGGGCAACATGCATTGGGGCCATGCCGTTAGCAAGGATCTGGTGCATTGGGAAGAATTGGGAGACAAGTTAATACCTGACTCGATGGGCCCGATGTTTAGCGGCAGTGCGGTCGTTGACTGGAAGAACACCAGCGGTTTTGGCAAAGAGGGCAAGCCGCCGTTGGTGCTGATCTATACGGCCGCTGGAAATCCTACCGTCCAAGCGATCGCCTACAGCACTGACGGACGCACTTTTACGAAATATGCGGGCAACCCTGTGGTCAAACAGATCACGGCCGGAAATCGGGATCCGAAAGTCTTTTGGCACGAACCTACCCAAAAATGGGTGATGGTGCTCTACGTCGAATTGCAAGGAAAACACACCGTGCATTTTTTGACGTCTCCCAATCTCCGCGACTGGACCCAATCAAGTATCACCCAGGGAATCGATGGTACTGCATACCTTTTCGAGTGCCCTGACTTTTTTGAACTTGCTCTCGATGGGGATGTGACCAAGAAAAAGTGGGTGTTGCTTGGGGCAAACAGCCAGTACGCTACGGGTACTTTCGACGGAACTCGCTTTACGCCCGAGCAAACCAATTTGCCTGGGCATCGCGGTCGAGGTTTTTACGCTCCGCAGACCTTTAGTGATATTCCTGCGAGCGATGGACGCCGCATTCAAATGGGCTGGTTTCAAACCGAAACTCGCGGGATGAGTTTCAATCAATCGATGACTGTTCCCTTAGAACTCAAACTCCTCGATACTCCAGAGGGCCCACGCATGAGCTTCACACCCGTGAAGGAACTCGAATCGCTTCGGACAAAGACTATCACTTTCGATGCGATGACCTTAAAGCCTGGGGATCGAAACCCATTGGATGCCCTTCAACTAGAGTTGATGGAGATTCGAGCCGAGATCGAGCCTGGCGAGGCATCCGAAATCGTTTTCAACATACGCGATTCGATGATTATCTATGACGTAAAGAAGCAGGAGATTTCTGTCAATGGACAACGGGCATTGGTACCACTTCGCGACGGCAAACTCCAACTGACGATCTATTGCGATCGTACTGGTCTTGAGGTCTTCGCCAGCGATGGGCTCTGCTATATACCGATGCCGTTTAATGCCAACCCAGAGAACCGGAAAATATTTCTTGAGATCCGTGGCCAAGCGGCCAGCGTACGCAATTTGGTGGTTCATGAGTTGCGTTCTGCGTGGCGATAAGCCAAAGCTGAGCATCAAGTCCGTTGTTGTGAGCGGTATTGACGGCGGACAAGATTGACGAGGTTGACCTCATTGGTGTTCGCCGTCCACGATGTCAAACGCGGCCGTCAACAATGTCAATTCTGTCCGCTGTCAATGCCGTCAATCTTGTCAACACCGTCAATGCCGTCCAGAATCGCACCGCCGCCAGGCGGCGTTGCAAAGAGTGCTCATGAAGGAATGTTTGCTCTGGTTCCCAGCGGTGATTTCGGAGAAATCACCGACACTGCGTCCGCCTACGGCGGACTCTGCGGAAGAGCTTTTACTTATCATAATTTCCGTAGGAGCCTTATCACGCCCCCTGTTTTAATAGCGCCTTGCGCGTATGATTCCCTCAGGTGGACAAAAGTGCGTTTCCGATCCTATCGACCCTAAGATCCTATGCGTACTCATTCTCGCAATGCACTTACACTGATCGAGTTGATGGTCGTCGTGGCGATCATTTCTATTCTCGCTGCTTTGCTGCTGCCGGCTGTGCAAGCCGCCCGGGAAGCCGTACGGCGAATCAACTGCGCAAGCAATCTTCGGCAATTCCATTTCGACTTCCGAAGCATGCAGGACTTTAACACCGACACCCTTCGAGAAATCAAACTCGTCAACGTGTGCCCAACGTCTCGAAAACGACTCGGTTACCTAAGAAACTATTTTGTGACGCTCGACGAAGCCCGACAATCCACCAGCAACACCCTCCAATACTTCGAGGTTGCTGAAAACGGTGCAAACCAAAGAGGGAATCCTTTCTCAAGCCCCGATCCTCAGACAAGGCTTGAAATTCTCAAAGGCCTCATCGACTACAAACGCCACAGCAATAGCTTGGCAAATTATTTGTATTTCGACGGACATGTTCAAACGATTCCAGCCCAAGCCGTCGAAGGCTGGACTCAGCAGAACTGGAATTTTCTCTACGTGGGTTCTGCCGCTTACGATGATTAAAACCATCGGTTCTTCGGGTATATTGGTTTTCCCAATACTCACCTTCGAGCCCGAATCTCGATCCAGCGATCCACCATGAAAGTCCCGCCTCTTTGCTTTGCAATTGCCATCCAATTCCTACTTGCCGAAGCCTCGATCACCTACTCGCAAGACTCCCGCGAGAAAACCTCTTGTGAATTCTTCGAACGCTACGACGATTGGCCCGAGGATTTGAAAATCCCTGGTTCGATTCTCATTGCAGACTCGCACACGGCTCTGGGTGACTTTTTTGTCTCGATCGCTAAGCAAAACCAAAAAATCAAGGACATCCTCCTTGTTGGGCCTTATCAAGATTGCCAGCCGATTCTAGCAGGCCAAGCGTTAAGCCAACTATCGGATGCAATCGACCAAGTCACTTGGGTCAAAGACCTGAGTCTACTTCCCGAACCTAACCCAAGATCATGGCTTTTGATTTGCGACTCAAGACTTCCAAGCGAAATTTCATCTGAGCAATGGCAAAAAATCGCTGACGCGATGCGGAGCAATCTCGCGCAGGGTCGGGCTGTGGGCATTGTCGGACCGGCTGCCGTCGGACTGGGTAAAAAATATTCCAAAGGGGATGCAACGACGGAGTTGGAAAATGGCGTTTCCGTTTTCCCTGACGCACTGATCGATTTCAATGACAACGGGCAATCGAACTCTGAAATCATCGATTCGGTCTTGCCCAAGGATCGCCTCGTCATGCTAAGCATCGCCAAAGGGAATGCTTTGCTTTTCCAAGGCCGCAAGGCGGTTCTTTATGGCGAAGGGGTCGCCACGGTCACGGTTCCAGCGAGCGATCACCTCCCAATAGCACAAACGGAAATCAAAGCGATCCAACGAGCAAGTCGAAACGCTCCAGAGAGTTTTCTGATCGATTGGCCCCAATGGCGGCGACAAGCCATCGAGCGAACGCTCGAGCCGTTTCCTCCTGTGGAGAAACAAGTTCCAAACGTCCCTAATGGATCGTTGATCATCGTCGGCGGCGGTGGCATGCCACGTGGTCTTATGCGAAAATTCGTCCAGCTGGCAGGAGGTGCCGATGCTCGGCTCGTTTATATCCCCTGTACAGAGGAAGAGAATTCGTCGGACACCTCTCTTCTTGAAGCCTGGAGAGAATTGGGTGTACAGACTTGTTCCTTGCTTCACACCAAAGACCGCCGAATCGCAGATCGGGACGAAGCGTTTTTAGAACCACTCAAGAACGCAACCGGTATTTGGTTCGGTGGCGGTCGGCAATGGAATCTCGCCGACTCGTATTACGGAACCCAAGCCCACCGGCTCATGAAGCAGGTTCTGGATCGTGGCGGCGTGATCGGCGGATCCTCAGCAGGTGCTTCGATCCAAGCGAACTATCTGGCCCGCGCTACCCCGATCGAAAACTTCCGCATCATGGCACCGGGCTACGAACGGGGCGGTTTAGGATTTATCTCCGGGGTGGCAATCGACCAGCATTTTACGCAGCGCAGTCGCCAAAAGGACTTGCGATCCTTGGTCGAGACCTACCCTCAAATGCTTGGAATTGGCCTCGACGAAACGACTGCGATCGTTGTCGAAAAGTCGACCGCCCAAATTGTCGGTGCAGGTAGCGTGACTTTCAACTGGAAAGACTCACCTGAGGCCGAAATCCAGCAGTTCATAGGTGCGCAAGGACAAAGCTTCGACCTAGCACAACGGGTCCAGATAGCTGCTCAAGACGAAACTAGCGAGACGAAGAAACCTTAGACGCTGAGTGTTGGAGTTGCGTGCAGTACCAGAGCATCCGTGGTAGATGAAATGGGCCTTTCCATAAGCTCCCTTTGAGGGTGTTGGAAGGCTCTCCATCGCGGCGAAGGTAGCCGAACCATTCGCCATGCTCTGGGTCGGCAAAATGGTCGAAGCTCCATCGGCAGACTTGATCGAACCAGGTCTGATAACGAGGTTCGCAAGAAACCCGGCGAGCGATATCGGTGGCGATGATCGCTTCGCAGTGCGGCCACCAAAACTTCATATCGTGCCAATACTCTTGCACTGGCTTGTCGTACACATCTCGAAAGTAAAACAGTCCTCCGTACTGCGAATCCCAACCGCAAGTCCACATCGCATCGAGGATCGCAAGCCCGAGTTCCCTCAGTCGCTGATCTTTGCGAAACTCACCTTCGTGGAGGATGAACCAAGCGCATTCGATCGCGTGGCCCGGATTGAGTTGCCGACCGTCGAAGTGATCGAGGATCTCTCCATGGGCTCCGACGACTTCCATTAACACCGCTTGCTCTGGTTTGTAAAATACCGTTTCGATTCGGTCGATACATCGATCGATCCATTGCGTGCATGTATTTCCCAAGACCGGGGTATCCCCAAGATTGGTGCGCAATTCCTGAGCCGTAACCATCGCGATCATCCAAGGCCCGATTCCCTGCATCGGACGTGTCGCAGGATCGGATTTCGGCGCAATCGATCCAGGTTCGACACAGCCGATCAAAAACGCTTCGAACATGCGTATCGCTGCTATCCTATAGCGTTCGATCTGGACAGCTTTGTAGAGGGCTGCATAAGCGATCGCTGCAAACGACTCGCTGTAATAGTAACGCCGCATCCTCAGCGGTTTGCCATCGCGAGTGACGGTAAAATAGAGTTTCGTTGCGGGGGCTTGCAGATCACTGGCTAGCCGATCGCTCAATCGACCTTGTTTCGAGCCGAAGCGGTCGAGGAATTCGATACAGCTCTCTGCGATCTGTAGCCACTGCGGATCCTTGCCGAGCGTGTTGTAGAGGGTCGCAAACATCCAAGCCGCGCGACCCTGGAACCAAATCGATTTATCGCTATCGACGATGCTGCCATCGCGATCTAGCGATGTGATGATTCCACCGTGCTGACGATCCCAACCGTGACGGATCCAAAAAGGGATCACGTCGTCAAGCAAGGCAGTTTGAAAGTTCGCGTCAGCCACGGCAACTCTCGGGTCGCATGCGTAGAGTCTTACGCTTGGCCGACAGAAAGACTCGAAGAAGAGTGTTGGCGTCTTGATAACGTTGCGAAGGTCGCGGATGCATCGCCTTGCGGAGCATCTCGGTAAGCTCAGGATGTGCTTTGCGTTTCAAATTAGCCAATCCTTTGGGAGGCCAATCGTAAGGCCACTCCGGTAGAATGCCCGTAAGGATGCGATAGGCCAGAACTCCGATGGCAAACACATCCGACTTGGCACTCGGTCGCCCCATGGCTTGCTCGGGTGCCATGTACCCGACCGTCCCTGACCCCGAAGCGACCATCGTATGAGCAATCGTCCGCTGTGCGACTTTGGCGATTCCAAAATCCGTCAGTTGCAGCCTGCCATCGGACATTAAAATCAAGTTCTCAGGTTTGATATCGCAGTGGATGATGCGATTGCGGTGAGCGTAGGCAACCGCTTGGATCAGTTGCTCGATGTACGAAAGTGCGGTAGCGAGTCCTACTCGATGCTTAAGCCTCGTGGCAAGCGTCTGCGTTCCGAGTCGGCTAGCGATGACGAATCGGCCATCGATAAAGCTAGCATCCTTGAGTCCTAGGATGTTCGGATGATCGAGTTTGGCAATCAATCGGGCCTCCCGCTGAAAGGCATCGAGCATGCTCGCCGTGACGATATAACTGTGAGGCATTTTGAGGGCGACATGAACCCCCTCGATCGTATCCCAAGCTTGATAAACGGTGGCAAAACCACCTTGGGCCAGCTTCTTCTCGATGCGGTATTTGCCGATGCGGCTTCGGGCTCGCAATACATGCGAGTCGGCGACTCTTTTGACAATGGCATCGAAATCCTGAGCGATCATAACCCTTCCTTGATCCTTGTAATTTATCGGCACCGCCTATGCGGAGTATTTGGAAGCTTGCTCGCAAAGCTTTAAGTCAACCCAAATTCACAAGTTACCCGTCAAACGGTCAATTTCGCTTGTAAATCTAGCTAGATTTCAGCGAATCCAGCTAGAATAAATGACCATCCACATCTGCCGAGAGTCTTGCCGTGCATTCCAACAAGGGCAGTTGTCCAAGGAATACAGACATGCGAACTTCTGTTTTTTTCACCTTTGCCCTCCTGCTGTTTCCTGTGCTGGCGAGTTTGTGCTTGCCTTCGGCAGCCCAAGAAACCGCAAGCTCCGAGCTGCAGCGAACTTTGTTCGAACAAGCGGCTGATTATTCCAAGGAGTTTAGTGGTCATGGGGTTTTGATTCAGCATCGAGGTAAAATTCTCTACGAGCGATACGACAACTGGGGGCAAAACACGCCGCATATGCTAGCCAGTGGTACTAAGAGTTTCTCGGGTGTGTTGGCCATGTTTGCCGTTCAGGACGGATTGCTCAATCTCGACGAGTTGGTCAGTGAGACGATTACGGAATGGAAAGAGGATCCGCAAAAGAGCAAGATCACCATCAGGCATCTGTTGACGCTCTCATCGGGTGTAGACCCAGCCGATGCAGCGTTCCCAACGCGCAATGCCGGAGCGTTGACTCGAAACCCCATCCTGTCGCAGCGTCAAAACCGGATTGCTCGTCAGGACCAATCCAGAGGACTCAGCAAACTCGCCACGGGCAACTGGTTTCAGGACTCTTTGAAGGTGCCCATGAAGTACCCACCCGGCGAGCGGTTCGACTATGGACCGAGTCATTTCTATGTCTTTGGGGAATTGATCGATCGAAAGCTTAAAGCCCAATCGCAGATCGATGCCAAAACCTTTGAGGCTTACGCAAAACTCAGGCTACTGGATCCTTTAGGAATCCAAGTTGGACGGTGGGGCAAAGACTCAAAGGGCAATGTCAACATCCCAGGCGGTATGATGCTGACGGCTAGGAACTGGGCAAAATTTGGTCAGTTTGTTCTCGACAGAGGTTCCATCAAAAAAGAGTCCTCCGCAGAGTCTCAGGAAACCTATGTGAATCTTTTGAAGGAAGAGCTTCTCATGCAGTGCTTCGAGCCTTCGAAAGCCAACAAGAGCTACGGATTAACTTGGTGGTTAAACGGCGTGGACAATCAAGCCGATAGCGGACTCGGGGAAGGTCAGCCTGCAACTGGTGGCGCCACCCGCGAGAAATTGCGTCAGTTTCTGTTGAGTAACGAAGCCGATGTGCAGGTGCAAGATGACGGTCTACCATTGAAAGTTTATATGGCTGCCGGATTGGGCAAGCAGCGACTCTACGTCATCCCTAAACACGATTTGGTGGTGGTTCGGTTTGCCGAACCGACCACGCAGGGTGCGAGATTTCAGAACGACGATTTTCTAAAGCCGATCCTCCAAGCCCTTGGAACGGCCAAGCCATGATTCGGTGCCTTCTTGCGATCTGCCTGCTCGTTGTGATAACGCCATACTCGCGTTCACAGGAAAATACGCAGGACAAGAGTAAAGAATTCTTTCACGATCAGGTTTTGCCTCTGCTCAAGAAGCATTGCTATACGTGCCATTCGCATGCTTCGGGGCAAATGGAAAGCGGGCTGGCACTCGACTGGAAAAGTGGTTGGACTCAAGGTGGCTCGCGCGGGCCTGCCATCGTTCCTTATCAACCCGAGCAGAGCCTTTTGATCCGAGCCATCGAGCACACCGATGCCGAGCTTAAGATGCCTGATGAGAAACTCTCGGACGACCAGATCGCAATTCTCAGAGAATGGGTCAAACAAGGTGCGTTTGATGACCGGGCAGCAACGCCACGGCTAAGCGATCAAAACGATTGGTGGTCGCTCAAGCCCCTGATTCCCACGGCCATACCTTCGAGTGCAGCTTTACCATCAGGTGTAGCCAATCCGATCGATGCCTTCATCGATGAAAAGCTGGCTAACAAGGGGCTTAGTCGCTCCTCGTTGGCTACTCCCAGAGAGCGGATTCGCCGACTCTATTACGATCTGATCGGCTTGCCACCGAGCCCTGAGGAAACCAGAGCATTCCTCGATGATCCGAGTCAGGCTGCCTATGAAGCACTGGTCGATAAGCTTTTGGAATCTCCTCGATATGGGGAGCGATGGGCGAGGCATTGGCTCGACACGATTCACTTTGCCGATTCGCATGGCTATGAGCACGATGTCGGTCGCGATCAGGCTTGGCCCTATCGCGATTATGTGATCCGAGCTCTCAACAGCGACACGCGTTGGGATCGTTTCATACGAGAGCAGTTGGCAGTCGATGTGATCGCTCCGGAGGCAACCGACTTGATCCCTGCACTGGGATTTTTAGGTGCGGGCACCTTTGACTTGAGCACCTATTCGACCGGTCCGGTGACTTTTGATTATCTCGATCGCGACGACATGCTCACGCAGACGATGGCCGCATTTTGTAGCACCACCGCGAACTGCGCTCGATGCCACGCGCATAAGTTTGATCCGATTTCCCAGGAGGATTACTATGCCTTGCAAGCGGTCTTCGCAGGAATCCTCAAAGGGAATATCCAATACGATACCGATGCACAAACGGCCCATCGGCGGCAAGAGCTCACTCGGATCAAGCAGGCTGCACAAGCACTCGATGCAGCGATCCTTGAAGCACCTGTAGCCAAAGGGCTCATCGATGCGATTGCCAGTTCGCTGGATCAACGACCGACTTTCAAGCCACTTGAATTGCAATCGTTCGTTTCGCTCGAAGGCGCTACGCTGACCAAGGATACCGAGTTTTCGTACGTGGCCTCAGGAACATCCCCAGAAACCGACACTTATGTGTTAACAGCAAAGGTTCCACTGGAGAAGATCACAGCCCTTCGACTCGATGTCCTCCCGCATGACTCTTTGCCGATGAAAGGCCCTGGTCGTTGTCAGAACGGAAATCTGCATCTGTCGGAGGTAATCGTTTCGGTATTCAATCCCGAAGATAATACCGGAACGAATATTTCAATCGTGCGAACGAGCGCCGATTTTAATCAAGCCGGCTGGGGTATTGAACGGTCGATCGACAAGGATCCCAAGACCGCTTGGGGGATCCATCCCGAGGTTGGGCAACCCCACTATGCGGTTTTTGAATTCACCCAGCCGGTTGCGATGAGCGATCGATCGACATTGAGTGTCACGCTCAAGCAGCTTCATGGCGGCTCGCACTTAATCGGTGCGTTTCGACTCAGTGTGACCGATGCTCCTTCAGGCCAAGCTGTCGCGATTCCGCTAGCTGTCGAGCGTGCGATGGGAGTTTCACCTTCGGAGCGATCCGCACAGGACAAGCTAACGGTAGATGCTTATCTTGCCAATCTCGCTGTCGATGCGGAGCTTGCCAAACTGCCGCCGCAAGGAACTGTTTATGCGGTGGGCACGTCGGTATCGATTCCTTCGGGTAATGGTAACCATCAGGCGGCTAAGATCGGATCGCCCAAGAAAGTGCATTTGCTCGATCGGGGGGATATCGCCAAACCGTTGCAGGAAGTTCCAGCTGGGGCACTTACGGCATTGACGCATGCACCTTCACGATTTGAGAATCCAGCATCACCGAACGAAGCACCTCGGCGAGCAGCTTTAGCCGATTGGATAGCCCATCGTGAAAATGTGCTGACATGGCGCAGCGCCGTGAATCGGATTTGGCATTACCACTTTGGGCAAGGGCTTTGCGATACTCCAAGCGACTTTGGACGCATGGGCGGGGTGCCATCGCATCCGGAGTTAGTCGATTGGCTTGCGGTTTGGTTTCGAGACGATGCGTCTGGATCGCTCAAGAAGTTGCATCGTTTGATCGTCACGAGTCAAACGTATCAGCAGACCTCGCAGGATCGCGCGGATGCTGCGGCGATCGATGGAACGAACCGTCTGCTTTGGAGACAGAATCGATTGAGGCTCGATGCCGATGGGTTTCGGGATTATCTGCTGTCGGTCAGTGGAAGGCTCGACACGACGATGGGAGGATCTGCCATCGAGCATTTCAAGAAGAGTCCAGGACCGCAGTCGACCCCTAAACTCGACTATGCGGTTTATGATTGGTCAGCTCCGGGCTCGAATCGACGAAGCATTTATCGTTGTGTTTGGCGAGGCATCCCTGACCCGCTAATGGCCGCTCTGGATTTTCCCGATTTAGGACTCTTGGCACCGAGTCGAACCTTTTCGGCTTCCCCCTTGCAGAGTCTGGCGCTGATGAACAATCCATTCGTTCTGCATCATGCGCAGGCCACCTCGGAAAGACTCCAGCGAGAGCATCCTGAGCTTGAGGATCAAATCCGCTTGCTCTTTGAATTGGCTTATCAGCGAGCTCCTCAGGATGCTGAACTCGGGGAGCTCAAGGCCTATGTGACCAAACATGGGTTGGCAGCCCTTTGCCGGATCGTGTTTAATTCCAACGAGTTTTTGTTCCTACCGTAGCCAAGTTCATGCACAGTAACGATCCAAACAGTAACGATCTAAACAAGACCAGTCGATTGTCGAGTCGACGGCAGTTGCTTTTGCAATCCGGTGGTGGATTTGCTGCATTGGCATTGGCCGACATGTTGCATGGACAGTCCGGTGGATTTCCGGTGCAGCACCATACTCCCAAGGTCAAGCGGATCATCCAACTGTTTATGACCGGCGGTGCAAGTCCGATGGATTTGTTCGATTACAAACCCGAGCTTGAGCGGCTCGATGGTCAGATGTTGGGCCCCAAGGAGAAACCTGAAGGATTCACAGCACCGGCAGGGGCACTGATGAAGAGCCCTTATAAGTTCGCGCAGCATGGCCAATCAGGCCGATGGGTCAGCGAACTGTTTCCCGAGCAAGCCAAGCTCGTCGACCAGATGGCATTTCTCATGGCCATGACCACCAAGACCAATGTGCATGGGCCTGGCACTTACATGATGAACTCCGGTTTTTTGTTGCCGGGCTTTCCGTGCATGGGAGCTTGGATCTCCTACGCGTTAGGTCAGTTGACCGACAATCTACCGACGTTTGTGGTGCTGCCTGATGCTCGCGGGTTGCCTTACAACCAGCAAGGGTGTTTTAGCGCAGGCTTTCTACCCACGGTGCACGAGGGAGTTGTCTTGCAAGCCAATGCCAAGGTTGCGATTCCCGATTTGGTACCCGACAGTAGGTATCCGTTTGCAACGAGCCAATCGGATCGCGATGGACTAGCTCTCTTGCAAGTGCTCAACGAGCAACATCGCCGAGAGCATCCTGGAGACACGCGTTTGGATGCCAGGATTGCCAGTTATGAATTGGCGGCCAAGATGCAACTCTCGGCACCCGAAGCATTTGATTTGAGCAAGGAGTCATCTCAGACACACACCGAGTATGGGCTTGGCGATCCCTCGACGGATGATTTCGGTAGGCGTTGTTTGTTGGCAAGAAGATTGGTCGAGCGAGGTGTTCGCTTCGTGCAGGTATGGAGTGGTCCTCAGGGTGCAACGAACAACTGGGACAATCATGGGAACATCCAGACCGAGTTGCCTCCGATGGCCAAGAGTGTGGATCGACCGATCGCAACGCTGCTTAAGGACTTAAAGGCCAGAGGTTTGGATTCCGATACGCTCGTGATCTGGACGACCGAATTTGGTCGAACGCCGTTTGCACAAGGGAGCTTGGGGCGGGATCATAACGGAGGGAGTTTCGTGACTTGGCTTTGGGGTGCAGGGATCAAGCCTGGGGTCTCGCATGGTCGAAGCGATGATTGGGGTTATCAGGCTGTTGAGAATAAGACCTGGTGCTATGATTTGCACGCGACGGTGTTGCATTTGCTGGGGATTGATCATCTGCGACTGACCGTCCGTCAAAACGGCATCGACCGCCGATTGACCGATGTCCATGGCCATGTGATCCACGAGATAATTAGCTAGTGGTATTTTTCAGCCACAATAATTCCTCAAGAGCACTATAATAGAATCTCCTTTCCTCGCCTTCCTTCCTCTTCCGCTCTCCTTGGGTGTTATCATTTCTAGTCAAGATCAATCTGGATCTCGTGAGTCCAATCAACGAAGCGCGTTGGATTCGGCTCGATTGAAAGCCTACTTGCGACTCATCCCGATTCTGTTTCTTTGCTATGTCATCGCGTACATCGACCGAACGAACTTGGGGTATGCCAAGTTGACCATGCAGGAAGACCTGCCGGCGCTCAGCAATGCGATCATCGGTTTCGGAGCGGGCGTTTTTTTCATCGGATACTTCCTATTGGAGGTGCCCGGTTCGGTGATCGTCGAGCGCTGGAGTGCTCGCAAATGGATTTGCAGGATCATGGTGACCTGGGGGATCATGGCAGCACTGACGGCTTTTGTTGCCTATCCACTTCAGATCGGCGGTTGGAATATATCCCAAGGGATCGTCGACCTATGGAATCCATTCCGAGCCGCGATGTTCATCCCTCCCTCACCCGAGGGAAACGATTCCTGGCTACTTGGCATTTGGAATTACTTTTTTTCAAACGACTTAACCGTCGAGGCATTTCAGTTCTACGCTGTGAGGTTCCTTTTAGGAGTCGCCGAAGCTGGATTCTTTCCGGGGGTATTGGTTTACATGACCCACTGGTTTCCGAGCAAGGATCGAGCGCGAGCGATGTCGTATTTCTTGATTGCATCGCCGATAGCCATGATGATTGGTCCGAACATTTCAAGACTATTTATCGACATCGGCCGAACCGTGACTGAAAACGGGGCAACGATTACCCACCCTGAACTCCTGGGGATGAAAGGTTGGCAATGGATCTATGTTTTCTGGGGTATCCCTGCAGTCGTCGTAGGGATCGCCGTGCTTTATCTGTTGCCAGACAAACCCCGCGACGCGAATTGGCTCACGCAGAGCGAAAGGGAAGCGTTGGAAAACGAACTGGCATCGGATCGTGCCAAGATCGGCAAAGCCCATCATCACTCCCTATTTGCGGGGCTGGCCAACCCTCGCGTTTGGCTATTATCGATCATCTACTTTGGGATCGTGACTGCGAACTACGGTATCGAGTTTTTCCTTCCGAGCATCCTCAAGGACTGGTACAAGCTCGAAACGAGTCTGATCGCATGGTTGGTGATCATCCCTTCGATCTTGGTGATCATCGGCCAATTGGGGATCGGCTGGTCGTCGGATCACTACCAAGAGCGACGCTGGCACTCGGTCTTGCCCGTAGTGTTTGGCTCGTTGGGGTTGCTCTGTGCGGCGCTGTTTCCCAAGTATCTATGGCTGACGATGATTTGTTTTACGATCGGTGCTGCTGGGATGAAAGCTTACATGCCAGCCTTCTGGTCTCTTCCGAGTTACTTCCTGACCTCGACGGCTGCTGCCGGTAGTGTTGGCTTGATCAACTCGATCGGAAATCTTGGAGGATTCTTAGGCCCGACGGTCATCGGGTATGTCAAGGACAAGTTCGGAAGCTATGAGTATGGGCTGATCTTCTTGGTGGTAACAAGCATGATCTCGGCATCGCTCATCGCCGTCATGCCTCTTCGCAAGCCAGAAGAATCTTTGGGAGAAAAAGCGGATCACTAACCCCAGGTCTTTTTGATCGAAGTCGACTTGGTCGTCGGCAAAGCGGGAGTTGGACTTGCTGGCTCTGTTGGAAGATCGATTGTAATGGTCGTGCCTTGTCCCAGTTCGCTTTCGAGCTGGAACTCCCCTTTCAGGGACTCGATGATATTGAGCACGATGCTCAGTCCCAGTCCAGATCCACGGGGGGTGGTAGCCGGATTGCGCCCGGTATTGCTTCGGAAGAATCGATTACCGATCTTTTGCTGATCGGCTTTCGAGATACCGATCCCGGTGTCTTTGACCACCAAGCTACATTGATGTTTGGAGGCGTCGTTGCTGAGGCTTATCCAAATCCGTCCTCCAGATTCGGTGTACTTGATCGCATTTTCGATTAGGTTTTGGACGATGAAGCGCAAGTGAACAGGATTGGCCATGACCACTGCCGGCTCGCATTTGGTCAGTTCGATTTGAATTCCTTTTTCGCTGGCCAATGCTTCGAAGAGCTCCATCGCTTGTTCGACTTGGCGATCCCAAGCCACGGGTTGTTTGACGATGGAGTTGTTTTCGGAAGTGACCTCACCGAGTAGGAGTAGTTGATTGACGATCTTATTGAGATAGTTGCATTCGATGACCACCTTTTCGAGCATCTCTCCGGTTTTGCCATCGCTGATGCGATTCGAGACGACCTCGACATTGCTCATGATGGCCGCAAGAGGACCACGAAGCTGGTGGGCGGAATTGGCGATCCAGTCTTCATTGGTCCGGACGTGGTTTCGGGTTCTTTCCAAGAGTCCGTTGATCGTCGAGGCGAGTCGATCGATTTCATCGCGATTGCCATTGCGATGGATGGTTCCGTCCTCGGTAACTTGGATTTGATCCGTTTGCTTGGCCAAACCCTGAAGGGGCGCAAGCAGCCATCTTGCTACCAGCCATGCAAGTGGAGGAACAAAAAGGACCAGCCCGCCGGCAAGAGGCAGAAGCCATCGATCCAGTTCCCTCATAGCTAGCGATACCAAATCGGTAGGACAGCCCACCTGCAAGACAGCAGGTTTAGGGATAAGTTTTTTCTCGTTAGGGATCGCTGGATCTTGGACAAGAAGGTCGAGATTTCGGTGAACGGTTCGGAACCCTCCAACCTCTTGGATGCTTTGGTCGTTGCGATCCACTCCCTGGATCAGCGAGGGTGAACTGATCGAACTCCAAAGAGTATTTCCGTCTGTATCCAACAGGTTAAAAAAGTGCCTGTAGACTGGATGGATCGAAACTCGACGATTCCATCGAGCGGTTCTGAGTTCATCGAACGGAAAGGGTTCGTTGCGGAGAACCGCTTGAAAGTCTTTTGCGACGTCGTTGAGTTCCCGATCGACTTGGTCGACGACGAGCCACTTAAAGGCGGCTCGGCTTGCCAATCCGATCGACGCGGCAGACAACCAGGTCGCAAGGACCAGGATGAAAGCCGCTTTGGTTGTCATCTTGAGTTTCGACCAAGCGAACATTTTACAAGCTGACTAAGAGGCGATCGAATTTTGGGGTTCGTTATCGAGTTCTTCGGCGGATCTGGCACCCTGGGGAGGGTTCTCTGAAAGCATGTATCCACGGCCTCGAACGGTATGGATCAACGCTTTGGCAAAGCCTCGATCGACCTTGCTCCTTAGCCGGTTGATGTGGACTTCGATAACATTCGTTTCGCTTTCCCAGTTGCTTTCCCAAAGTTGGTGGTAAAGCATCTTGCGAGAAAGGACTTGGTTCTCGTGTCGGATAAAGAGTTCCAAGAGGGAGATCTCGGTAGGCGATAGCCTGAGCTCTTTGCCTTCTCGAAACGCCCTGCGAGTGGTCAGTTCCATGCGCAGCGGGCCAAAGGTCAGCACGGGTCCTTCTTGCTGCTGATTACGGCGAATGTTGGCCACGATACGAGCGTGGAGTTCTTTAAGCTCAAAAGGCTTAACCAGGTAGTCATCGGCCCCGGCCATGAGTCCATTGACACGGTGCTCGGTGGTTCCAAGAGCGCTGATGATCAAGATAGGTGTTTGATCTCTCTGCGAGCGGACGGTACGAAGCAGGTCAAAGCCTGATTCACCAGCAAGCATCAGATCGAGCACAACTGCATCTGGCCTTTGAGTACGAATCTGCTCCAAGCCATCTTTGACGTTCGAAACGACCACCGTGTCGATATGTTCATCCGTGAGTCCTTCGCGTACTGCGTCGGAGAGTGCTGGATCGTCTTCAACCAATAATACCTTAGTAGGCATGCTGAACCCTAAACCCTGTTGTGAGAATGACCTTGTTGACGGTGTGATACAAGGCAGCAAGCGATGGGTTTTGGGGCAAAGCTCAGTTGGATGGAGATTGATAATGGCTTTGCAACACGGCGGCTGCAAAACCGATCAGATCCCCGCGCTCAAGTGCATGGGCTTTCATCGACTGAAACTCACCCGATGCGCTCGAAAGCTCGATAAGCGATGGGGCTACGCCATAGGGGCGCATTCCATCGGGCATCGAACGAATTAAGTATTTGACAGCCTCACTTGGCCGCCCAATCCTTGCGAGCAAATCAGCATAAGTTTCGATTCCGATCGAGCCATGCTCTTGCAAATCCAACGATTCCGCTTTTTGCCGAAAGACTCTCAGGGCAGCTTCGACATGCTCGCCCAGCAACGCGCGGAACCAAGCCAGACTCATCGGATACAAGTCTGCGAATGGTTCTTCGCTCGAATACTGATACTGAGCATGCAACTGACGACCGTACTCGGCCAAATCGGCCGAGAGCCTTAAGGTTTGCGGATCATCCAAAACGCGTGCGAATCGTACTGTCGAGGCCAAATGTGTGGTATCCAAGTGGTACGTCCCGTCTCGAAGCAGACCGGGCATGAGCCCCAGCCAAGCGACGATGGTTTGTTCGGAAGGTTCCTGGACATCGGCCTTCCGCCGCTTGATATCGGCAATCAAATTCGCAAGCAGTTCCTGATGAACGTGCTTTACCAATGCCTCCACCGCCGCTTGTTGATCGACTCTTCCTCGCATCGCGACGATCGAGTCGAGCATAGTGATGGTGTTGCACGTACCTCTCATCTTCAAACACAGTTCGGTACCTCGACCAATGTTCACACCCTCGTGCACATAGAGATTTAGGAGCATGTCCAAATTGTCTTGCGTGGGCTCGATGGCCGCCATCGCTTCGGATGCAAAAGCATCGTCTCCGACGGCGCGCAGGTACATCCAACCTTCCTGCAATCGACCTTCACGCATCAGACATCCTCCGACCTCTCGGCAAGCATCCAAAAGACGCTTGTCCAATTCGTCTTGCACTTGGGGATCCATTTTCGTCGATCCCGATTTGTTTCCGTGTGAGCCGACGCTATCGACATGCACTGGAGGCAAACCCAGCTCCACACGATGCAACATCTTACGAGCCTCGAACAACTCCGGATACGATTTCTGTTGCCTCATTCGCTCAACAAGCTCTTGCGCTGCTGCAACAAGACCTTGCTGTTGTGCGATTGTCTCTAGCACCATGAACTCGTCGTTAGCTTTCAATTCCGTAGGGTTATGCATCGTGTAAGCTGCCGTCCTTTAAACTACAAAATGGCCAAAGGGTTTCGCGGATGTTCCAAAGTTCCTCGAATTATTCCTAAACGATTCTCTGCCTTGAGCGTTTTCCAAACAGTCGATCCATCGATTTGCCCTTGCAAAAGATTGCTATAAAGCTCCCAAAGCCGGTGCAACTGTTGCGCGGGTGCATCGCGTAAAATTTCTATGCGAAATTTTGTTATCTTGCAGCCAAGCAACTTGGCTACCACCTCTGCACCGCTTTGTGCATTACCGTTGTATAATGTATTGCGACATCCAATGTCCGCATGAAGCACATGCTCGACTCCAATTCGATCACGTAACTTCACTTCATGATGATCGCATGGGCGACCGCAATTGGATTTGTTCGTGCCCGGCGATAGTACCGTGCAAAACACGCAATGCTCCATATGAAACATCGGCATGTGCTGATGAATAACCACCTCAATCCATTGCGGGGGCGTCTCGGAGATAAACTCCATCAATTGATCGCGGTTCAAATCATACGATGCCGTTATGTGCGATGCACCTTGCTGAATCAACCATTGAGCCGTTAAAGGGTTGGTAACATTTAGCGAGAAATCAGCATCAGCAGCAATGCCGTGCTCTTGGGCATACTTCAATGCCGCAAGGTTTCTTACGAGCCATCCATCAGCACCATGCTTGTGCAACGCCTTGAAGAGCCCAGATTCTCCCTCTTTTAATATTCGCAGAGTCGTTAGAAAGATCTTGGCCCCTGCACCGCGCGCTCGCTCAACGGCCTGGCGATACTCACGGATGTCATGGAATTCAACGGCAAGATCCCGAGCACCGGCTTCGAGCAATGCATCGAGCTGGGCCAACGTCCTACACAGCACTCGAAGCCTCGGTGCAGTATCCGCGCTGTTTGCTAGCTTTTGATCGTCCGTCAAAACGTGTTGCGATTCTTTCACACTTGCAAGCAACGTTTGGCTGACTCCATGCGGTCGAAGATGCCTTTGGGCCGCCCTGCTGCGGATCGCTTCTATGGCTTGAACCATTTGCTTTCGCAAATCACCCAAGACCGACAGAGGAAGCATCGTTTTGTCTTGGATGTCGACATTGCAATCGATGATTTCGTAAGGTGTATTGCCGAGCCTATTGAGTTGTTCAAAGACTCCAGCCCGGGTCGCCGAATGCCTATGCGCCTCGACAGGAATATGCTCGTGATGAATTTCGATCGACCAATCGCTCTGCGTTAATCCTTCGCGATGCTCCTGCCACGAGACCCCCAATTGCAGGGGTTTTCCGACAGCGATGGTGCCCGAGATTCTAAGGGGCAATTTGCGATGAAAGTATTCTTTGGCAAAGGTTTGTCGCCAACGTTTCGAAAGCTTAGGCGCATCGGTTTGCCATATCGCTTGCCCTTCGACGATGGGTGCGTCGCGAAGGAGTCCTTTTTGAAACTCGAGCTCGGCTCGACCCGCAGGAGCTTCGTCCAGATTTTGGTGGTTGACGAAGATCTGAAAAATTCGTCCGCCGATCTCCGTTCCTGCTGCTCGATCCCCTTGAAAGACCACGCCATCCCCTTTGGATAATGGGGCCATCAGCTCGGCGACGACGCGATCTGCTTTTTTGCGGATCACCCGTCCGACCAAAACACCCTGCTTGGCACTGGTGAGTCCTGGAACCAACCGCTTGTGATTACAACCTTCGAGCCAACCAGGTGAGAAGCCCCGAGAGAAACTCAGTTCCATCTCCCTTTTGGTCGTCTCATCGAAACAAGTTCGACGCCCTTGCATCGCTTCGTCGATCGCACGACGGTAATGACGTACGATATTCGCTACATACTCAGGTGACTTTAATCGACCTTCAATCTTCAGCGACGAGACCCCCGCATCGATCAAATCAGGAACATGCTCGTAAGCGGCAAGATCCTGGGGAGATAGCAGGTACTTCATATCGCCAAGTTCCATCGTCTGACCATCACGGATCAGTTGGTAATCCAGACGACAAGCTTGAGCGCACTGCCCACGATTGGCCGAGCGACCACCGAGCGATTCACTCGTTAAGCATTGGCCTGAGTAAGCGACACACAGCGCGCCATGGACAAAGGTCTCGACGGGCATCGAGGTTTGCGAGGTGATCTTGCGAATCTCAGCCAGTGAACATTCGCGAGCCAGCACCACTCGGTCGATCCCGAGCGACTCGATGGCGGCGATCGTCTGGGCGGAGGTCATGGTCATTTGGGTGCTGGCATGCACGCTCAGATCTGGACAGATCTCGTGGATCAACCGAACGGCACCGAGGTCTTGGACCAACACCGCATCGACTCCCGAAGCGGCGATCGTACGCACATGCTGCTCGAAGGATTCAAGCTCGTCGGTGAAGACCAATGTGTTGAGAGTCACAAAGCCTGAGACACCTCGGCGATGGAGGTGTGTCATCAGACGTGGCAGGTCTTCGACATCAAAATTCACAGCCCGAGCGCGGGCGTTGAAGCCCGCAGCCAAACCGAAATAGATCGCATCGGCACCGTTCTCGACGGCAGCATGCACACAGTCCCAATTTCCCGCAGGTGCCAGCAGCTCGGGCGCCGGCCTCCCCTGGGAGGTGTTTGTTGTCATTTTTGTTCGCCTTGCGTTTTACTCCGAAGCCTCTAGCCAAGAGGCTTACCCAACTAGAAACGCGCACTTGTTTCGACTATTGTAGATAGGGAACTGATTTTGAAAACGACAAAAATCACAAACCTGACATATCGCCTATTTCGTAGATAGAGGGCTATCCAAGAAGGACGGAAAGTAGTGATCACAGGTTCGTCCGACGTTTCGCGAATTGGTACGGTGTGCGGGATCTAGTGATTGAGCTTTTAGATAACGCCGGCAGTCGCTTGAGGCTTGGGCAACTCTCCGATGAGCCTTGCAACAATCGCGTCGGAATCGATCCCTTCGGCCTGAGCGCCAAACGTAGGGACGATCCGATGGCGAAGCACTGGAGCGGCCAAGGCTTGAATGTCCTCGGTCGTTACGTGCAATCGTCCATGCAATAGGGCTCTTGCCTTGCTGGCCACGACAATCTGCTGGCAAGCTCTCGGACCTGGTCCCCACTGAACCCATGGCGCGACCCACTTGGGTGCCGAAGCCTCTTTAGGTCGGAGCGATCGTACCAGATCTAGAACATACTGCTTGACATGCTCGGGCAATGGGACGACGCGAACGATGCGTTGGTAGTCGATGATCTCTTGGCCTGTGATCACCGGTTGGATACTTCCAGAAAAACTTCCCGTGGTTCGCTCAATGATCTCCCCTTCTTGCTCGCGGCTTGGATAGTCGACCAAGGTCTGGAATAGGAAGCGATCTCGCTGGGCTTCTGGGAGCGGATAAGTCCCTTCTTGTTCGATCGGGTTTTGAGTTGCCAACACGAAGAAGGGCTCGGAGAGCTTGTAAGTTTTTCCACCGATCGTCACTGCATGTTCCTGCATCGCTTCGAGCAATGCAGCTTGGGTCTTGGGTGGTGTTCGATTGATTTCGTCGGCAAGCAGGATTTGGGTAAAGACCGGGCCTTTGACAAAACTCAGTTGTCGAGCTCCCGATTCGGACTGCTGAATGATATCGGTACCGGTGATATCTGCAGGCATCAAGTCAGGTGTAAATTGAATACGGTGAAAGTCCAAGTCCATGGCCTGAGCGAGCGAACGGACCATAAGAGTCTTGGCCAGCCCTGGTACACCTTCGAGCAAGCAGTGACCACCTGCAAGCATCGCGATGAGCAATTGTTCGATCGTAGCGTCTTGACCGACGATCACTTGGGAGACTTGCTGTTTGATTTTGCCGAAAGAATCCCGAAGTGATTTTGCGCGAGCGATTTCTTCCGAGGAGGGTGGAGGTGGGACAGTGCTCATGGTGTTGACAGAGGCAGGTGACAGAGGCAGGAGGAGGGAGGGTAGTCGGGGGTGTTTCCGAGACTTCAGTTTACTCCAACTGGCTGTCGATTGTGGCCTAGGGCTGTTGGATTTCGTCGAGAAAATCAGCCTTTAGGGCGAACCAAACCTGGTTGTACATCGAGCTGGAGCGAATCGAACTGGCCTCGATGAATCTTTTCCCAAGCCAAACCACCCATGGCGGCATTGTCGGTACACCACTGTGGTTTGGCAATCACCAGCGTGACTCCCTGAGCTTGGCAGGCTTGTGCAAGCTGCGTTCGGAATTGGCTGTTGGCTGCGACACCACCTCCTACGCAGAGGCGTTTAAGATTTGTCTTCTTTAGGGCCAGGATGGCTTTTGCGATCAAGCAATCGATAACGGCTTGTTCAAAGCCCGCCGCGATATCGGCTCGCTCTATTTCGTCTAAGGTTCGATGTTCAGCAGTTGGGCTAGAGGAGCCTGCGATGCGATACCGAACGGCAGTCTTGAGTCCAGAGAAGCTAAAGTCCAGGCGTTTAGGATCATCGACCAAGGGTCTTGGAAATCGGATCGCGCGAGGATCACCTTGGGCTGCAAGTTTTGAAAGAGCCGGACCACCTGGGAAAGGGAGCCCGAGCATGACAGCGACTTTGTCGAAGGCTTCTCCGGCCGCATCGTCGATCGTACCTCCTAGATAGTCCCATCCCATCGGATCATCGCACCGGTACAAGGAAGTATGCCCGCCGCTGACGATAAACCCGACGCAAGGATAAATCGGCTCCGAGGCGTCCAGGCCGCAAGCATAGATGTGGGCTTGAATGTGATTGATTCCGACGATCGGTTTATTCCAAGCAAGCGCCAGAGCCTTGGCTGCAGAAAGGCCGACGATCAATGATCCGGGAAGCCCGGGGTAGGTAGCCACGGCGATCGCGCACAGATCCGCCGGTGATTTGCCGGATTGCTTGAGGGCCGAATCGATCACGGGCAAGATTCTCTCGAGGTGTGCTCGGGCAGCGATTTCAGGAACCACTCCTGCGAATTTTTCATGGAAGGCTTCTTGGGTGGCCACGCATTCAGCCAGGACATTTCCCGAAGAGTCGATCAAGGCCGCTGCGGTTTCATCGCAGGTCGACTCGATGGCCAAAAGAACCTTATTGTCCATGGCATTTCACTCCAGATCAAAGCCCGATCCGAGTCGAGTTTTCAAGAGTTGTTTGACCCTGGGCCAATCGACAGGCACCTCTTCGAGCGCTAGCGGATGAGAGATCGGAATGGAACAAACAAGTCTTTGCACCGAAGCGTCCTCCATCAGCAGGAAGGCTTCGAGCCACTCCTCGAGTGACTCGAAGTCAAAGAGCATGAACTCGGCGACCCGTGCTCCGTTTTGCACCGACGCATCGCTACCTTGGGGCAAAAGAAAACGGATAAGTTTCGCGGACTCTGGCAGCCTCATTCGGCGGATGATGTCCAAGCATCGGAGTTGTCCGGATCTGCTCATCGATGCAAATCGATCTGCGATAAGCGATTGGGTAAGCGAGTTTCGACCTCGCACCAGCGCGATGGTTGCAAGATCGGCGATGGAGGCTTCATCGCGATCGACCAAGGCCAAGAGTTGTTCTTCGTAGCCGCGGATCGGGTGGCGGGAAACGAGTTCCAGTGCAGTGACTGCCAGTTTACCGGGGGTGGGTTCCTCCCAGGATTCGATCCCTTCTCGAATCCATCGATTGGCAAGTCCCCGTTCCCAAAGGCTTTCTAAGGCGATTGCATAGTCGCCGATGGTGCCGTCTTCAAAGTCCATTTCAAGGGAACTGGGCTCTCGCGATAGAGCTTCGGCTCGCTGTATCATGACTTCGATTGGGACACGAAAGAAAATCTTCGACGATGCCTTTAATACCTTGAGCTCATCGAGGTAGGGAGCAAAGCTTGATGCTCTCTCGACCGAGATCGCTTCGGCCAATTTTCCTGCGCAACGACAAACCCGATCGGTGATCTTGCGCCCCTGGGAAAATTGACTTGCGCGTGAAAGCGCCAGAGGCATTTGCTCGGGACTGATCGCCAAGTGAGATATCAGGGGGAAATCGCTAAAGGCTTCTTCGATGCCGTAGTGATCCCATGCCGAGACGACCGAGGTGAGTATCTCAGGATCCGAAGTGTAGCTATTGGAAAGCAGATCCAGGGAGGCGGAACGGACGCGGGGGTCGGTGTGCGCCAGCCACCGAATCAATTGTTTATCAGAAACGGCCATCGATTCTCAGTCTAGGTAAGCCACGATCGTGAAAGCACGAATCGCAATAGCTTACCTTAATCCACAACAATTAGGGTCTCTTCGATGGTTTCACGCAGTGGAATTATCGGCGTGACGGATACTTTGGTTTTCTGCAGGTGCTTGATTTCAGCGCAGAGCTTATCGAGGATTCCGAGGATTTCCTGCGAGGCCGACTCACCCAAGTGTAGTCGCAGGGCTTTACGCGTATCGTGACTTAGTATTTCTTCGTGGTATGCCATGTCAGTAAGGCTGGATCTTTAATTGGGTCAAAAGGAATGGGTGGGATTTACTCGACGGTGACGCTTTTGGCCAAGTTTCTTGGCTTGTCCACATCGCAGTCTCTGAGCAGGGCGATATGGTAAGCCAACAATTGGAGAGGAACAACGCTTACGATGGGCTGAAGCGGTTCAGGGACCGAGGGGACCAAGATAATCCTATCAGCGAGTTTCTCCAATTGCGAATCGATCGAATCGGTCACGGCGATCACAGGGCCGCCCCTGGCTTTAACTTCCTGCAGATTGCTCATGATCTTGTCGTAGACTAGACCTTTCGAGAGGAGGAACACCGAGGGGGTATATTCATCGACCAGGGCGATCGGTCCATGCTTCATCTCAGCCGCAGGATATCCTTCGGCGTGAATGTAGCTAATCTCTTTAAGCTTGAGCGCTCCTTCAAGGGCTGTTGGGAACAAGTAATTCCGTCCGAGATACAGAAAATTCGTTGCGTCTTTGAATTCATGTGCAATCTGTTTGATCTGCTCTTCGGTTTGTAGCGCGGCTTCAACCTGGTCTGCCAACTGTTCAAGAGCGTCGATCCAACGGAGTCCAGCTTCGAAACCCAGGTGCCTCATACGACCGAAGTAGAGTGCTAGGAGTCCGAGCACTACGATTTGAGATGTGAAGGCTTTGGTCGAAGCCACACCGATCTCTGGGCCAGCATGCAGGTAGATTCCGCCGTCGGCTTCGCGGGCGATGCTGCTGCCGATATTGTTGCATATCGCAAGGCAAGGATGACCTTTCCGCTGCATTTCGCGAAGGGCCGCTAGGGTATCTGCAGTCTCGCCGCTTTGTGTGATTCCAAAAACGAGCGTTTGTTTGTCCACCGGCGGATTGCGATATCGAAGCTCACTTGCATACTCGACCTCTACAGGCATTCTTGCAATCTCTTCGATCATGTATTCGCCGATGAGCGCCGAGTGCCAGGATGTTCCGCAACCGGTCAAGACCAGGCGTTCGATATGCCGCAGTTGAGGAGCCGTCAGATTCAGTCCTCCGAGCTTTGCCGTCGCATTATCCCGGTCTAACCTGCCCCGCAGAGCGTTGCGGATCGCTTCTGGTTGCTGATATATTTCCTTATGCATGAAGTGTTCATGGCCATCGCAACTGTGCGCATCGTCGCATTGAGCCAAAACTTGAATATTCGGCTGGATCGTTCCTGTGTCGCGTTGGATGACTTGGATCGTCCGCGATGTAACAATGGCTATTTGATGATCCACCAACGTGATGACCTTATCGGTTTTCCCATACAAAGGAGCAGGGTCGCTGGCGATGAACTGTTCGCCCTGCCCTACACCGATAACCAGCGGGCTTCCGCAGCGAGCTGCCAGCAGAAAATCTGGCTTGCCGTGAAACATCACGACTAGACCGTAAGTTCCTCGGAGTTGTCCAAGCACTTCTCGAAGGGCCGTCGCATGAGCAATCGGTGAATCAGGCTGGAAGTTGCCCTCGATGCGCTTTTGGGCGATGGTTCGATGCAAAAGATGAGCCACGACCTCTGTATCTGTCTCTGATTGAAAACAATATCCTTGTTGAATCAAATCCTGCTTTAACTCTTGGTAGTTTTCGATCACTCCGTTGTGAACCAGCGCAAGATCCGCTAGCTCACCGTGCTGTGGGTGTCCACCGTAGTGAGGGTGAGCATTCGGGACCGTTGCCGCACCGTGTGTTGCCCATCGAGTATGACCGATCCCAATTCGGCTTTGAACCGTCGATTGACCAACAAGCGATTCAAGATTGGAGATTCGACCCACGCTTCGACGTCGCTCAAGAACTCCATCGTCCCGCAAAAGCGATATCCCCGCACTGTCGTAACCGCGGTACTCCAAACGATACAGTCCTTGCAACAAAAAATCTGTGGCGTCCGATTTCCCGACATAGCCAACAATGCCACACATGAGCAAACCCTCTGTAAAATTCCGACGAAAATTCCGACGAGTTTCCGGAAAAAAGCGGGCAAGTTGCAGGCGGACTACCCACGGGCAATTACAGCAAACCAGATCCGAAAGTCCATCTAAAAACCGCTTTTTTAAGAGAACTTTTCATGGTTCTTAACCGTTGAGATCGCGCGGTTTTTTCTGGCGATTAGGTCTGCCAGAAGGGGTCTGGAAAACCTACAGCCATTAAGCTGAGGCTTAGGCTGGAATCAACACCTCAAAGCAAATGATCAGCACCGTCTGGCTTGCGAGCAGGACGGAATCTCACGCTTCTTCAAGTCCAGCTAATGCCTCGCGTTCGCTTCGCGTCAACTCAAAGAGTGAGTGCAGAAGCTCGATGTCGCAAGGTCGCTGCACTACGGCTCGTCTGGAGAACATCCGCTGCTGAGTTGATTGCATGACCGATGTCGGTAACGTCGCAACTTGCCCAAACAATTTCGCATAATTGGTAAAACTCGGTACGTTGCTTGTCACAAACCCATACAAAGCGCTACACACACCGATCCACTTGCCAGTAAAGATGCTCGTGTTAATCGCGGTTTTGCTGTAGTCTCCGATGAAACATCCTAAGAACTGCATCTCGGTTGCAATGCGTCCTGAAGGGTAGTCCATCGAGATTAGCCCATAAGTGTTTTTCAAGTCACTGGTGCATGTTCCTGCCCCTAGATTCACCCAACTTCCGACGTAGGAGTGTCCTAGAAAACCATGGTGCTGCTTGTTCGAATAAGGTTCGATAATGGATGCTTCGACCTCTCCTCCAATCTTGGTCGTATGGCCAGCACAGACACCATCCTTTAATGAAGCATGCTCGAGCACTTTGCACTTGGGGCCCAAATACAACGGTCCCCGTAGAAGTGAAAAAGGCCCGACCTGCACATTGCGTTCAATGACAATCGGCCCTGATTTTGGCTCCATGACAATCGGACTTGCCAGCGATACATCCGGGCCAACAAAAACTCCATCTTCGAGTTGCCGATACTGACTCTTGGAAATCAACAACTCCAAGTTACCTGCCAGACAAGCCATGTGTTGGGCAATCACATCGTGAGGATATTTAAACACCTTCGCGATGATCGCAGAACTATCTTCGATGGATCCTATTCTTGGTGCTTTACACCCAAAATAATCTCTGCCAATCGAAAGGATTTCCTCATAAGTTTCTGCTGGATGAATAACTCCGATAGCCTGAGCTTCTGGAGTATTGTCCTCATAGATCCAAAGAGGCTTAGGGGAATCGCTCAGAGAGAGCCACTTTTGGATCGATTCGAACGTTGATGCACTTGGCACGATTCGGGAGGACAGTACGAGGCTAGGGCGATTCCTGCCAACTGCTAAGCGTGGATCTTTGAGCATCGGAAAATCGAGCTTTTGGATCGCTTGCAAATAAGACCGTGTTAGCCCATAGCATTCGACACCTGTCCATTCAAGAAGATCCACCAATCGCAATGCGCCGCAGGTGACCGCGCTGGAGAGCCTTGCGGCAACGATGGGCATCAACCGCTCGACACCGAGGTCTTCAATGATCAACACCGACATGGCATGCTCCCAAAAATGAAAAGTACCTGGGCGTATGGATCAATGATTAATGCCGGAAGTGTCTTTGGCCGGTAAAGAGCATCGGGATACGGTGTTCATTGCACGCCGCAATGACATCTTGGTCTTTCTTGGATCCACCCGGTTGGATTATCGCCACGACTCCGGCTTGGGCAGCTCGATGGATCGAGTCGGGGAAAGGGAAAAAAGCATCCGAAGCAAGGATGCTTCCTCGCGAGCGATCGGCGGCCTTGGAAATCGCGATCTCGACGCTGTCGACGCGACTCATTTGGCCAGCACCAACGCCGACCAATGCCGCGTCGCGGGCAAGCACAATTGCATTGCTCTTGACGTGCCTGACCATCTCCCAGCCAAAGGCGATGTCATCCCAGAGTTCATCTGCTACGGGTACCGATGTGACTGTTTTCCAAGTCAAACTCGCCGGTGGCAAAGTGTCGGCCTGCTGCACCAGGACTCCTCCTCGGATAAAGCGGTAATCCAAGGCTTGCTCAAGCTGAATCTCCTTGCCCATGGCAATGAGTCTGACATTCTCTTTCCATTTGGGTTTGGTCGAAAGAATCTCGATGGCCTCTTGAGAAAACTCGGGAGCCACGATCGCTTCGATGAAAAGCCCTGGTTGGCAAAGAACCTCGGCAGTCTCGGCATCGACACATTGATTGAAGCCTAGGATTCCACCAAAGGCGCTTTGAGGATCCCCTTCGAGCGCTTTTCGGCAAGCAAACGAAAGCTTATGCGCAGAGGCCGCTCCGCAAGGGTTGTTGTGTTTGATCACCACGGCCGATGCCCTCGCAAAGCAGCGTACGATGTTGTACGCGCTATCAGCGTCCAGCAGGTTATTGTAGGACAACTCCTTGCCATGGAGCTGTTTGGCCGTTACCAGCGATGTGCCTTCCCAAGGCCTTGAATACAGGCCTGCCTTTTGATGCGGATTTTCGCCATATCGCAGATCGATGACCTTCGTAAGATTCATCTGCAGTCGATCCGGCAAGACCTCCGTAGGAGTTTCCGTCTGGCCAACTTGTTTGGTAAGGTACTCGCTGATAGCAAGATCATAATTGGCAGTCGATCGGAAGCACTCGAGGGCCAATTGCAGGCGAAGCGCATCGGAGGTGCCACCGTAGGACCCAAACTCCTGGAGGATCGAACTGTATTGGTTGGGATGGGTCGCCACAGTCACAAACGCGTGATTCTTCGATGCGGCCCGGATGAGACTCGGCCCCCCAATGTCGATCTGCTCGATCGCTTCTGCAAAAGCGACTCCCTGCTTGGCCACCGTGGCTTCGAAAGGATAGAGGTTCACGACCACCAGGTCGATCTGATCGATGAGGTGTTCTTGGAGCGATGCGAGATCCTCCTTGCGGTCACGCCGTGCCAAAATCCCGCCAAAGATCTTCGGGTGCAAGGTTTTGACCCGACCGTCCATCACTTCAGGAAAACCGGTGTATTGGGAAACCTCGCGAGCAGAAATCCCGTTCTCGGCCAGAAACTTATGCGTACCGCCGGTACTTAGTATCTCGACCCCTTTTGCAACGAGTCCCTGGGCAAACTCTGCCAACCCTGTTTTGTCGCTGACGCTGATCAAAGCCCTTCGGATCGGTCTGTAATGGGATGCTGAGTCTTGGGTCACAATGGATAGCTACTCTTGGCTGCAAAGCCGATTAAAAATGGGTTCGCGAGAAACAACCATCATCAAGGGGCTGGATCGTTTCGGTACAGGGTATTTCTTGCAGAAATCATGCTAGCAGAAATCATGCCGAATGGTTGGAAAATCGCAAGCCGTATAAGGGTTAAATCTATCAGTCTTGGTTATCAACAGCAGATTCATTCCTCAGGGGTTGCGACTTGACCTGAAGGATCTTACAACAAAGTCCCATAAACGGGGTGCAAAGAGGTTGGATCTGCCCATAATGCACTCTAATTCCACTCATCCTGCTCTAGCAATACAGAGAGATTCCATGTCTGGCACCGGTTTAGATGATGGCCTGATCAAGTCGGATAACGTCGCACGCATACTCGAACAAGCGCTCGAAGCTGGGGATGGAATCCTTAGACTCACCCCGACCTGGGTTCCACGCAGTTTCTTGCATCCAGGTCGCCGCATCAAACTCCATCCCGATGATCTTTATGCATTCGGTGCGAACCGAGGCGGGATCGACGAACGCTGGTTTGCAAGTACCACGGAAGCTGCCAACGAAGGACGTGTATGGCACGAAGGACTCAGCTTCTGTCTATTCGAAGGGAAGAAATTTCTTTTGAAGGATGCGATTGCCGAACAAGGCAATAAGCTCGTCGGATCGCCCATCTTTGGCAAGTACAAGCGTTGGCCTGTGTACTCGAAGTTCTTCGATAACATGGGACCCATTCCGCATCACATGCACCAGTCCCAAGAAGACGCAGCGCTTGTTGGACAAGAAGGAAAGCCTGAGAGCTATTACTTCCCGCCTCAATACAACAACGTCGATAACAACTTCTCCTACACCTTCATGGGACTCGAACCGGGCACCACCAAGGAACAGCTACGACGCTGCTTGGAAAACTGGAACAAAGGGGATAACGGCATCTTGGATCTATCTCGAGCGTATCGACTCAAGCGAGGCACAGGCTGGCTGATTCCACCAGGCGTTTTGCACGCCCCAGGTTCCTTGTGCACTTACGAACCCCAATGGGGATCGGATGTTTTCGGTATGTACCAATCGATCGTCGAAGGACGTTATGTGCCTTGGTCGCTCCTGGTCAAGGACATGCCCAAGGACAAGCATAACGATCTAGATTTCATCATTGGACAACTCGACTGGGACAAGAACGTCGATACCCATTTCAAAGATGCCAACTACATCGAGCCTATTGTCGATGAGGCCAAGAGCACTGCAGGGGTGACCGACAAGTGGATCGTCTACGGCAGCATCGATGGCAAGCAACTCTTTAGCGCCAAAGAACTCACCCTCGAGCCTGGTGCCAAGACCATTCTCAAGGACGGTGCCGCAAGCGGTTGGACCACGGTTCAAGGCAAGGGTCGCATCGGCAAACTCGCTTTGCAAACCCCTGCCATGATCCGCTTTGGCCAAAACACCGAGGACGAAGTCTTCATCAGCCACGATGCAGCCACTCGCGGTATCGAGATCGAAAACACTGGCAGCGAACCGCTCGTCGGTCTTCGATACTTCGGCCCCGATGCTCACTCGAATATGCCTGCCAACGGTGCTTGGCAAAAACATCGCTAAGCCCCATTTGACCTATTGAGATTTTCAAACCAGCAGTCACTTCTTTTTTGTCGCAAGGAATCCCCATGAATCAGCTTCCTAAACTCCACAATGCCATGTGGCCCGGCTTGGTGGGCAAAGGGGACGGCCCCGATCAAGAACCACCGATCTCTCTGGAGCGGATGCTCCAGCTGACGGCTGCCGCCAACGTCAACGGTCAGAAGTTCGAAGGGATCGATTATTTCTTGTTCTTCCCACACACCGATCCAAATGCCAGCGATGCTCAGATCCGAACGATCGCCGATCAAATCGCTGGCTACGGCTTCTCGGTAGGATCGCTCGTAGCACCGGTTTGGCCGGGTACTGTCGGGGATTCGGCCATGGGTGATGACCAGCAACAGCAGAAGTTCCTCTCGGCCGTCGAGACCGCATGCCGCATCGCTCGGGTTTTCGAAGACCATGGAATTCGCAAATATGGAGTGATTCGTGTCGATAGTGCTGAGTTTGGAGTCGAAAAGTGGCGATCGAATGCCAAAGCCAACACGGCTCGCATCGTCGAGACTTTCAAGAAGGCGGCCAAGATCGCCCAAGATCACGGCCAACGATTGGCAGCCGAAGGTGAGATTTGTTGGGCAGGCATGCACTCCTGGAAAGACATGCTCGATGTGCTCGAAGGTGTAGGAATGCCCGAATCCTTCGGGTTCCAAGCCGACTTGGCACACACCTATTTGTATTTGCTCGGGTACAACGCTCCGGAGTGTGCGCTGCTCTCAGACGGCTACTCGCAAGAGGAGTTCTATGACAAGTACAAGATCATGACCGATAAGCTTCGTCCTTGGACGATCGACTTCCACGTCGCTCAAAACGATGGCCAAGTTCATGGGGCAGGATCGCATGATAAGACCGGCAAGCACTGCCGAGCCGATGACCCCAACGGTAAGCTCGATATCGTCAAGTGCTCTGGTTACTGGCTCAAAGATGCCGCATCGCGGGGGATTGAGCACATCTGCTGGGACGGTTGCATGTTCCCCAATAAAACCCTCGAAGACGTCAAGACCTGGAACACGATCCTCTCGACGATGATCGCCGTTCGCGAAGCCCACGGCTGGAACTCAGGCTCCAAGGCTTAATCGAACCCCCATCAAAACACCAAACCATCTATAGAAAAGAGGAATTGCAATGAAAGAACTACGCATCGGCATGATCGGTTATGGCTTTATGGGTAAGGCCCACTCGAATGCCTATCTCCAAGCGAGCCGCTTCTTTAAGAGCTCCTACAAGCCTGTGCTCAAAGCTCTGTGTGCTCGGAATGCGGAAAAGGCCAAGTCCTTTGCCGACAACTGGGGTTACGAGTCGATCGAAACCGATTGGAGGCAACTGCTCAAGCGGTCGGATATCGATGCGGTCGATATCTGCACACCCAACAATTTGCACAAGGAGATTGCCATCGAGGCGGCCAAGGCCGGCAAGATGATCCTCTGCGAAAAGCCTTTGGCGATGAACACTGCAGAAGGTCTTGAGATGGTCGCTGCAGTGGAAAAAGCCGGTGTAGCGAACATGGTCTGGTACAACTACAGACGCGTTCCGGCCGTGACCCTTGCTAAGCAAATTGTTGAGTCAGGGAAACTCGGACGGATCTTCCACTACCGTGCGAATTTTCTCCAAGACTGGACGATCAATGCCGATGTGCCCCAAGGTGGTGCGGCAACTTGGAGACTCGATGCCGAAGCTGCCGGTAGCGGTGTCACAGGGGACTTGCTAGCCCACTGCATCGATACTGCCCTTTGGATCAACGGATCGATCAATGATGTTTGTGCCGTGACCGAGACGTTTGTCAAGGAACGGACTCACGTTGAGACGGGTAAGAAGTCCCCTGTGAACATCGATGACGCTTGTTCGTTCTTCTGCCATTTCCAAAACGGTTCGCTCGGGCTCTTCGAGTCAACCCGCTATGCACGCGGTCACAAGGCGCTGTACACCCTTGAAATCAACGGTGAGCACGCCAGTATCGCTTGGGATCTGCACGATCTGCACCGCCTCAAGTACTTCGATTACAACGACGACTCGGTCGTCCGAGGATGGCGAAGCGTTCACGTTTCCGATGGCAATCAGCCTTACATGGGCAACTGGTGGGTACCAGGCTTGCAGATCGGATACGAGCACTCCTTTACGCACCAAGTCGCCGACTTCCTCAAGAGTCTCGATACAGGCGAGGCAGCGCATCCGACGTTCAAAGACGCATTGGAAACCCAGCGCGTTTGCGATGCGGTCTTGGCCAGCGCCGCAGACCGCCAGTGGAAGAACGTTTAACGTCAGTCTTATCTATTTGCGGAATTGTTCCAGGAGTCGACCAGGGCTACCCATGATGTTGTAGCCTGAGTCGACATGGAGGATTTCTCCGGTGATGCCGTTGCTGTAGGAACTCAGCAGATAAGACCCTGAGCGACCGACTTCTTCGTGCGTCACGCAGCGACCCAAGGGTGCCACATAGTCGTAATACTCTTGCATCTCGCCGACTCCGGCAGCAACGCCGGCGAGAGTTTTCAGAGGGCCAGCACTCACGCCGTTGACGCGGATGCCTTTAGGGCCTAGATCGTAGGCCAGGTAGCGGACCGTTGCATCCAATGCAGCTTTGCAGATCCCCATCACATTGTATCCGGGGACGCACTTTTCTCCTCCGAAATAGGTCATCGTCAAAACAGACGAGTCAGGTTTGAGCATCGATCGGGCGGCGTTGGTCACGGCGATCAAACTGTAGACACTCACATCCATAGCGAGTTTGAATCCAGCGCGACTGGTCTCGACGGTATCTCGCGAGAGATCGTCCCGATCGGCAAAGGCGATCGAATGGAGTAGAAAATCGATCTGGCCAAAGTCCTTGGCAGCCGCGTCCATAAAGTCCTTGACCTGTGCGTCGTCTTGGACATCCAGGGGCCTGAGGAAAGCGGTTTGAGCAGGATACTTCTCAACGCATTTGCTAACTCGCAGGTGGTTCTTCTTCTTTTCATCGTCGGGTTTATCTGGAAGGTGCGAGAAACCGCAAGTACCTCCTTGTTCCATGATTTCTTGAGCGATGGCCCAAGCGATCGAGCGATCGTTAGCCACCCCGAGAATCAATCCTTTTTTTCCTTCAAATAACTTCATGGGACGAGTGCCTTTCATTGTGAAACTCGAGGGCATCGACTTCCGATTGCTTCGGAAAATACTCCTCGACGACTTGATAAAACTGATCTTGGTTTTCGACCTTGGAAATGTGTGCACGGAAATGCCTTGCGCCCGGCTTGTTCTGTGCATAGCAACAAGCGAACTTTCGCATCAGCATAGTTCCTCGATGGACGCCAAAGCGTTCGACGACCAAATCGTAATGATGCAACATGATCTTGCGCTGCTGCTCGATCGAGGGGTCCGGAGGGATAGGCTTGCCTTCGAGGGCAGCGGCCGCCTGAGCAAAGAGCCACGGCTTACCTAGGCTGGCTCGGGCGATCATCACCCCATCGACGTTGTAGTTTTGATAAGCGAATCGAACTTCCTCGGGCGTCTCGAGATCGCCGTTGCCGATAATTGGCATGCGATCCAGGTGCTGCTTGATTTCCGAGATGCGATCCCAATCGGCGGAACCTTTGAAAAAGTCTTCGGCGGTCCGTCCGTGAACGGTCAGTGCTGCTGCTCCGGCACGCTCGACGGTCTGAGCCACATGGATATAGTTCATCGAGTCGCGGGTGCAACCGAGCCGCATTTTTGCTGTCACTGGTGTGGGCCAGCAGGCTTGTACTAGCGTGGAGATAATCGCATACATTCGATCCGGGTCGCGAAGTAAGTACGAGCCACTGTGAGCCTTCTCGGTGACTTGTTTGACCGGACAACCGAAATTGATATCCACGACGCTCACGCGGTATTCCTCGACGAGTCTTCGTCCCACCTTGGCCATCGTCTCTGGGTCGTTATCCCAGATTTGTACCGCTAGGGGTCGAGGCTCATCGCCGACCCCCCAGAGTCGATCCGGATGTTCGCAGTCGTGCTCGTCGAGCCAGACAAATCCTCGGGCGTTTACCATTTCGGTCGCTTGGAGCCCGGCACCACCAAATTCCCGGACGATCTGACGGAAGGCATAATTGGTATAGCCGGCCATCGGAGCCTGAAAAATCGGTGGATAAACCTCCATCGAACCGATCTTGACCGGTTTGGGGATCCGAGAAGTGTTGGATTGGGATGAGCCTTGTTCGATTTCCATGCGTAATACTGTACAGACTGCCGCTAAGTTCGCCGAGCCCAACCCAGACAGGATTCCCCGATGGGGCTGATCAAAAAGCCACCCCCGTGCGTTCGTTTCGCCGCAGCTTTTTCTCACGAGGACCGGATCCTAAAGCTCGTCTGGGACCGCTTGGAATCTCATTGGGGGAAAATCGCTACACTGAGCCCCGCGTTCGATTTCATCGAATCTCCCTATTACCACAAAACGATGTATTTAGCTCCCGCCAACGACACGCCCCCGATTCTGCGAAAGCAAATGGCCGTTTTTGCCGATCCGTACGATCCTCAGAGCCTCGCGTTGGACAAAGTCGACTCGAACCGATGGGAAGAGGCTTGGACGGCTGAACTACTCCCTGCTGACGCACTCGTGCGTGAGAACCCGCTTACCAAACGGCTCGTGAACATCGATCCGGGCTACTTGAGCATGACCAAACTCGTTTTGGCATCGACGAAAAATCGGGAGCATCGGATCTATTTGCAGGGAGGGATCTATGCCGAGGTGACTCTGGCGTTTCGCGACCAAGCTTGGATGAGTATGCCGTGGACTTACGCCGACTACCAACGCAGCGATGTGCTTGAGTTCCTGACCCAAGCCCGCAAAGGGTTCATGCAATCGGTGCGAGGAGCAAACGGATGACCAGCATCAGTCCATCGCTAGGCTTGGTACTTGGCAGCGTCGTGATTGTCGCTTTGGTTGTTTCACTCTGGATCGTCTCTTGGGTCAAACGCCACGCGCTGCGACTTGGGCTCATCGATATGCCCAACGAGCGCAAGGTACATACGTCACCGATTCCGCGAGGAGGTGGGCTGGGGATTTGGCTTGGAGTCCTATCGGTCTTTACTCTCGGCACCTTAGCATTGGCTCTTGCGAGTTATTCTCCAACGATGGTGCCTGAGTCGATCCCTGAGAACGTTCGTCAGATGGTTCCCGGTTTGTGGTCCAAGCTTAGTTCGATTTGGTTATTGCTCGCAGGTGGTTCGGTTGTAGCGATCTTGGGTTTGATGGACGATCGTTACGGTCTGGACTGGAGAGTTCGAATCGCCGTCGAGTTTGCAGTGGCCGCAGCCATCGTTTACGGATTGAAATTGCAACTGACCGCTTACATCGATCTACCTTGGCTTACTCCGATCTTGAGTGTGATTTGGATCGTCATGCTCATCAACTCTTTCAACATGCTCGACAACATGGATGCGCTGAGTGCGGGCGTTGCAGCAATCATCGCCGGGATGTTGGCCTTGATGCTGTTGACCACCACCGAACCGGCCCAACGAGAGCCTCAGTTGTTTGTGGGGGTCATGGCCCTGGCCCTGCTAGGTGGATTGCTGGGTTTCCTCAAGCACAATTGGCCCCCAGCCTCGATTTTCATGGGGGATTCAGGAAGCTATTTCGTGGGCTATTGGATTGCGGTGACGACTTTGTTATCTACCTATTCTGGATCCTCTGGTCAGGCACCCCATGCGGTATTTGCTCCACTGTGTTTGTTGGCTATCCCGATCTATGATACCCTCAGCGTTATTGCGATCCGATTGCGGGAGGGTCGCAGTCCATTCCAAGCGGATAAAAAACACTTTTCCCACCGACTCGTCGAATTGGGAATGACCAAAAGGCAAGCCGTCGGAACGATATACCTTGCGACGTTGACTTGTTCTTTAGGGGCCTTGCTTTTGCCGCGAACCGACTGGATCGGTGCTGGGCTGGTGCTCTTGATCGTCCTAGCGATGCTTGGTCTGATCGCATTGCTGGAGAGCTTAACGAGCAAGAAATCAAGCTCATGATGGTTTAAAATTGAGTTTATCCGCTTTGATTCGTCCACTAACGTTGGTTCTGTGATGTCCTCTTCGTCTATCGTCTCGGATTTCGATGTTTCAAATGTTTCTCCACAGGAGCAAGTGGCTCGGCGAAGTTTAGGGAGTTACCTAGCCGAATCGATCGCTTGGTGTGCCTTGACACTCCTTTGTGTGCTGTCGCTATGGATGCCTTGCGACACGGCAGTGGTCATCGGTTTGGGGGAATCGATTTGGCACATCGGTTTATCACTCTTGGCTTTCTACTTCGCTGCGCTTTGTGCAAGTTCGCTTGGGCAAGTTCGTGCTTGGCCACGAATGTCCTTGGTATGGTTGCTCATTGCGATGGTTGTGCTTTGGCATGTGCTTGCTACAAGCTACAGTCTGGGCAGAACGAATCTCAAAAACTCGATCTATGGTTTCTGGCAATCGACGGCCATGTGGTTGCTCTTGCCAACGATGGTTTGGTTGGTTCGCACACCGCAAGCCGCAGCGCGGGTTCTGAAACTCTGGTGGATCCTTGCCGTCTTTGCACTGCTGTGGGGCTTTTGGGAATACGGCGTGACTCAACCCTTGCAACGAGCCGATTTGGCCAAAGACCGCATTGGGTACCTACAGCGATACCAAATCGATCCGGATTCATCCCAAGCGGTGCTCATCGTCAACCGGATTCAGAGCACCGAGGTTCTGAGCCTCTTTGCACTGGCCAATTCCTATGCCGGTTTTCTCGTTGCCTTATGGCCGATTTGTCTTGGCTGGATGCTTCTAAGCTTCAAACAACGAAGATCCCTAGGGTGGATCCCGTTGGTATTAGTGCTGGCAGTAGGACTCTCGCTGTTGCTGACCAAAAGCCGAACCGCATGGGTGGCAACAGCCATCTCGACTTGCCTTGCGATGATTCTCGATCCGATCCTCCGCCGGGAACTTGGACGCTGGATCCGAAACCATCGGATGATCCTTGCAGGCATCCTCATCGGGCTTCTTGCGATCTTTGGCGCAGTCTATGCGCTTGATCCATTGATCTTCCAGGAAGCTGGCAAATCCTTGGCTTATCGAATGGACTATTGGAAGGGAGCCCTGGAGTTGATCGCCCAACAACCCCTCTATGGTTATGGCTCGCTGAACTTCCAACCAACGTACTTGCAAGTCAAAAAAATTACCGCTGCAGAAACACCTGCCGACCCTCACAATTTCATCCTGGAGCTTGCTCACAGTGGCGGTTGGATCCTCGTAGGACTTACCGCACTTTTGGTGCTCATGCTCTGCTTATGGGGTTTTCGACATCGCGTTTTTGCCAAGGGCTTCCTCGATGATCCTTTCGCAAGGCCTGCAAGCCAGGAAGACCGATCCAAATCGAGATTGGTTTGGATCACGCTGATCGCCTCTGCCCTGGGTGTTTTCGTTTACGCATTTCTAAGGATTCCAAGCGACTTGGAAGTGATCGGAACGTCCGCATCGCTGATCATTGCTGGGCTTTTTGGATATTGGCTAAGCCGTCCTCAGGTGAGCACTTCGGTGCAATCGTTTGTTGCAAATCATCCAGTCTTACTACTGGTCAGTTTTTTGGGAGTGATGATCCACTTTCTGGCCTCAGGAGGTTGGATGTTGCCCGGAACCATGATCGCTCCGATGATCGCCATGGGCCTATGGCTTGCAGGAAACTCTTGGAGAGAGCAACCCGAGCCGTCCAACAAGACTCCTAGGCCCTCGAGCTGGCAAGCACCCTTGGTCGCCACAGCCATTTTGGGCCTTTGGGGCCTGAGCATGGCTTGGCCCTATCTTCAAGCTCAAAGGATCACAAGTGCCTTTAGCAAAGATGCTCAAGGCAGATTGCTGATCGATGGAGCGATCGCTGATAAAGTTTTCCCCAACGGGAATGACATCCAAAATGCGATCGCTTCGGTTCCCCACGATCCGGAATTGGCTAGGTGGGGACTGGAACTGGGCGCGATGGCACTGGATTCAAAGCTTCCAGCCGATAAGAAAATCAGTTGGCTGACCGAGTTTCGGCAAGCCGGCCGACAACTGGTTCAGCGGGATCCAAATCACTCGGTGGCTTACGCGGAAGCTGGCAGTCAATTGCTCCGGGCATCGGTTGGACAACGGCTCGACTCCTCATTAAACGATGAAATGACTGCCCGTCGCGTTCCGATTGGAGAGATCCTGACACGACCCGCTAGCAGAGCTCGAGGCCAGGGTAGAGGCGCCGGTGCGGCGGTTCGACCCAGCGGCGGTGCAGGTCCACTGACGGTCGCATCAGCCCTCTTGCAGGAGTCTTTGTACTACTACCAAGAGGCCGCAAAGTTTGCACCTTCGAGCGCTGAGCTGCACCTGCAAACGGCAGCCGTTGCCGCCATGCAGGGCAATTGGAGGGTTTGTGAATCGATGCTCGATCAGGCCGAAGAAATCGACCGTCAGACACCCCATTTGGATCGTAAAATCGAGGCTTCGAAGATTTGGATACCCCGGGAAATGGTCAAAGTAATCGAACAGCGGGCCAAAGCCGGAGGTAAAATCTCAGGAGATGCTAGTCCGCCATTGGATAAACTTAAACTTCTTCTAGACCGGAGCGAATCGGTTCCAGGTGAACCAGTTCGTCAAGCTTTGCGTAGCTTTTTCAAGAATCCCTAATCTTTCCTGGCTCCCTTTTTAACTTGGCCATCATGCGCAGTTTGATTCTTTTGCTCTCTTGCATCGCCCTTGGTTTTGGGCTCGCAAAAATCGACCACGATCGGCGATTTGCTGGGGTTGACAACCTCATGGGGAGCGAAAAAGGGGTCTCGACGGAGTCCTCCGGCGATGCGATCCGTTCGGAAGTCGAGCGTCTAGCCGGTCAGAAAGTCGGCAAGATCTCCGTCGTCAATGGAGCTGAGTTGGATTTCGGACTCATGATGAAGGGTACCAAGCGATCCCATAAATTCATCTTTAAGAACGTCGGCCAAGCCGATGCGAAAATCTGGTTCAAAGCCAGCACTTGCAAATGCACCGTTGGCAAATTCACCGAAGCGACCCTCAAGCCCGATGAGCAGACTGAGGTCGAGCTTGAATGGAAGGCTGAGAATATCCTCGAACAGTTCTCGCAAACGGCCACCATCGGTAGCAACTGTCCCAGCCAGGAGGAAATCAAACTGGTCATCCGCGGACGTATTGGCCAAGCCTACACGTTCGATCCTCCATCCCAAAATTTGGGTGATGTACTCTCCATGTTTGAAAACGAGGTGAAGTTCCGGATTTATTCTTTCCAGGAAGCTCCCATCAACATCGCTGGAGGCCAAGTCAAAGACTCGGTGTTGTCCAAGAAAGTCCGTTTCGAGTCCTATGAAGAGAAGACGCTCCAACCAGGAGAGATTCCTGAGATGGCCGACGCTCGTCGCTATGTCGATTGCAAGGTCACCCTGCTGCCAGGGATGCCTGCTGGTCCATTGAACCTGGAGCTCCAAATCGGTCGACGCAACGAAGCGGGCGGACAAGAGGAAGAGTTTTTGTTCTACAACATTCGGGGACGGGTTGTGACTCCGATCCGAGTCATCGCCGGGGACGATTACAATGAAACTCGAAATATCCTGACGATGGGTGCAGCCAAGTCTTCCCAAGGTCTCAAGAAGAGTTTCATGCTCTCGATCCGTACAGAGGATTTCCAAGGGGATCCGAATGTGAGGGTTGGTAAAGTTATTCCGGAGCAAATCAAGGCCACGATCGGTACACCTAAGGTTTCGGCCACTCAGCGAATCTATCCAATCCTGCTTGAAATCCCCCCTGGAAGCGATCCAGTCGAATTCGATGGAACCTTCAGCAAGGATTTCGGGAAAATCGTGATCGAAACAGATATGGAAAGCTCGCCGACGATTCCGATGTACTTGAAATTCAGAGTGACCGAAGATTAGTCACCCACAAGGTTCGGCAGTTAAAGGCTCAAGGCTTTCATGAAACGCAGGATCCGCACTCATCGTTGGTTTGGATTCTTGGCCGCCATCAGTATCTGCAGTGGCTGGCTTTTTGCTCAACCACCCCGACTCAGGCTCGGTCAACGCCAAACCAAGCCAGTTCAGAACCTGCTAGTTCAGAATCAAGCCGGCCAGAATCAAGCCGGCCAAAACGTCCCAGTAGCGACCAAGCAACCGAACGATCCACCGTCGACAGGACTCCAAGCCAACCCCATCCAACCCCCCAGCGACCCTCCAATCACGGTTGCCACTGAAGAAGAGAAGAATCAAAAGATTGCTACGGATTGGCAAAACCCTTGGTTGGTCTTCTACATCACAGGGAATCAGTACGGATACCTTGAACCCTGCGGTTGTACCGGTCTGGCGAATCAAAAGGGTGGGATCAACCGAAAAGACACCTTGCTCAAAAGCCTCAAGAACCGAGGTTGGCAAGTCATCCCGTTGGATGCTGGGGATCAAGTCCGCCGCGATGGGGTCCAGTCGGAAATCAAATTCAACTGGACAACCCAAGCCTTGCGTCAAATGGGCTACAAGGCGACGACCTACGGAGGCAAGGACCTTTTGCTTTCTGACAACATTCTCATTTCAGTCCTCAACGAGAATGCCGAAAACGACTTGTTCGTCTCAGCCAACGTCAGCATGCTGCCCGACCATGATGTTCGTTACAAGATCCTGACGGTAGATGGCCCTGACAAGAAACCTCGCAAGATCGGTATCACCGGAGTTTTAGGCCAGGAGAGCCTCAAAGCCCACGCGGGAGTCAACCAAGGCTTCTTCTCTGCATCGGCTCCCATCCCTGCCTTGAAAGAGGTCGTAGCCAAACTAACCCAAGAGAAATGCGATTACCAGATCCTATTGGCCAATGCCAGTTTGGAAGAGACGCGAAAGATTGTCCAAGACGTACCTGGTTTTCAATTAGTGATCACCTCCGGTGGCTACGGTGAGCCGACCTATCGACCCGAGGTTCTTCCAGGTAGCTCATCGGAGATCGTCCAAGCAGGCACCAAAGGGATGTATGCGGGGATCGTCGGGCTCTTTAATGACCCAGCGTCTCCGACTCGCTATCAACGCATCGCCCTGAGTTCCCAATTCGAAGACTCCCCACGAATGCTCGAACTTTTTGGCAAGTACCAAGACGAACTTCGAAACAAGGCAGACGACAACTTTTCCGCCTTGGGCCTACGTCCAACCTCCCATCCATCAGGACGCAGTTTCACCGGGACAGCCAAGTGTGGTGAGTGCCATACGACAGCCCACGAGATTTGGACCAAGACACCCCATGCTCATGCGACCGATTCGATTGTAAAGCCGCCCGAGCGATCGATGGCAAGGCACTTTGACCCCGAGTGCATCTCCTGCCATGTTACCGGTTGGAATCCGCAGAAGTTCTCTCCCTACAAAACCGGATACGAGACTTTGGAAAGCTCGGTCGATCTGCATGGCAATGGCTGTGAGAATTGCCATGGACCAGGATTGGAGCATGTCCAAGCCGAAGAGGATGCTGCAAGCGATAAAAAGAAGCTTGAAGAGCTCAGAGCCTCGATGCGATTGACACTTGCCAACGCGCAAGAAAAGTGTCTCGAGTGCCACGACATCGACAATAGCCCCGACTTCCACAAAGAAGGGGCCTTCGAAAAATACTGGGAGCAAGTCAAGCACTACGGCAAAGACTAGCTGCTAGGGCTTTGCACCGGTGACCGACCGTATGTATTCAACTTCAGATGCTCGGTAGGGTGTTCCGTCGCGTCGGAAGATATCGTGAAACCACAGATCGGGTTCTTTGTCATAGGGTTTCTGCCAAGAATCCCATGGGTAGATCGTCTGGCTCTTACCATCGACAAACCCCCAATTTTGAGCCCCCACGTTCTCTTCCTTGAAGATCTTGAGGTTCGGATCAAAGTAACTATTGTTTCCGCGAGCCATGTACTCGGTGCAAACAATCGGTCGGTTGTAGCGCTTTAACGATCGTATCGCGCGTCGCATCGCATCTCCATCGCCATAGTGATGGAAAGTGATGATGTCGGACTTTTCAAGGCAGAGTTTATCGACCGGGCTGAGTTTCGATTCGTCCTCCCAGAGGCTGATCCAGACACCGCAGGTCAGAGGCTGAGAGGGATTGATCTCGCGAGCCCACTCAAAACAACGCTCGGCAAACAGCAGCCCCATTTGAGCTTTATTAGGAAGCTCCGTCTTGGTTCCATTGCGTCCATACGAGTTGGCATTGTCGTTATCGAGTTCATTGACCAAATCCCAAGCTTGAATGCGAGGGTCACCCTTGAATCGCTTGAGGATCCCTTGGAGGTAGGGTTTGACAAGCACATGTTTGCTGGGGTCACCGAGGATTGCTGCACCAGGGCTTTGCACCCATCCGCTGTTATGGACTCCTTTTTTCGGGTCGCGTTGCTTCCCTGCAACAGGCTGTGGATCCCACACCGAATCGAAAGGAACGAAGACGATCCCGATTTTGTGCTTCTCGGCGACACTCAGGAATTGCTCCATACGATCGAGCAAATCTTTGCCATCACCAGTCCACAGCAGATCGTGCAAAAAGACTCGCATCGAATTGAAGCCAAGGCTCTGAGCCCAGCCAAGTTCCATGTCGATCCTTTCTAGATCAAAGGTTCCAATCTGCCACATTTCAAGCTGGTTGATAGCGTAAGCGGGAATGTAATTTGCTCCGACGAGCCAACCGTGCTTCTCCTGCCAAGCTTTGGCTTGCTCCTCGGTCCATCGAGCTTGCTTGCCAGGCGTTTGAGCTTCGAGACTTGAGTTGGCCAAGAGTCCAAAAAACGCTAGTGCGAGAGCGATCAAACGAAGGGGCCAACGAGAAAGACAAGTGGGGGATCGACGCAGCATCATTGCCTACTGATAGAAAAAAGGTTCCTGTGGGTGGGAGAGTCGAGCCCTCAGTATACCAAACTTACCGCAACCCAAGGAACAACCTTAAGCAAGCAACTCTTGGATCACTTGTCCATGCACATCAGTCAAACGACGTTGGATTCCGTTGTGATAGAACGTCAGTTTCTTGTGGTCGATCCCTAGCAGATGCAGCGCTGTTGCATGAAGATCATAGCAATACGTTGGATTCTCTTGAGCTTTAAAGCCGATAGGATCGCTCGATCCATAAGCCACTCCACCCTTGATTCCTCCTCCGGCCATCCATGCAGTAAAAGCCCCTGGATTGTGGTCTCTTCCCTTTTGCTGTCCCTGCATAAAGGGTTGCCGACCAAACTCACTGGTACAAATCACGAGTGTCGAATCGAGCAAACCTCTTGATTTGAGATCTTCGATCAATCCGGAGGCTCCGGTGTCCAAGATCCTCCCCCAATAACCATGGTCGCGCACGATGTCTTCGTGGGAGTCCCAGTTGGGCCGAATCGCTTTTTTCGAAGTGTTTTCAGCTCCGCAGTAGATCTGAACAAACCGAACACCTCTTTCGACCAGTCGCCTTGCTAGCAAGCATTGCTTTCCAAACGGCCCAATATCCGGATCCTCCAGTCCGTAGCGTGCTTGAGTCTGTGCGGTTTCTTGACCTAGATCAACCACCTCCGGAGCGCTCAACTGCAACTTGCCTGCCAATTCAAACGATGCGATGCGAGCTTCGAGCAACGAGTCTGCAGGTCGAGATTGAGCATGCTGGCGATTCCACTTTTGCAGTAGCTCGATAGCGCGATTCTGGGCATCGCGTGGAATATCGCGAGCAGGAAAGAGATCTCGGATGACTTCTTTGTTCGAACCGATCTCCATGATCGTCCCTTGGTGGACAGCGGGCAGGAAACCTGCCCCCCAATTGATGATCCCACCAGGAGGCAGACCACGCGAGTCTGGCAGTACGACAAACTCTGGTAAGTTGTCCGACTGACTTCCAAGGGCGTAAGCGACCCACGATCCCATCGATGGAAATCCCGGCTGAATAAAACCGCTGTTCATCATGAACATTGCCGGTCCATGCAGCGCGGATTTACTTTGCATCGAATAGATAAACGCCATATCATCGACGCAGCTAGATAGCTTGGGAAACAAATCCGAAATCCACAGACCCGACTCTCCTCGCTGACGAAACTGCCAAAAGCTCTTGGCATGTTTTCCAGCCACTCCTGCGAATGTCTGTTTACCAAGTTCGGAATCGAAGGGAGTCCCATCGAGCTTTTCGAGCTGAGGTTTGTAGTCCCAAGTATCGACGTGGCTTAGACCTCCTGGGCAAAAGATCTCGATCACATGCTTGGCCCGTGCTGGATGATGCAAGCCTTGCGGATGGCTTGATCCTTCGGATGCCCAGGCCGGAGTGTCTCGGTGCAAGAGCGTGCTTGCGGCCAGCGCACCGAGTCCGGTTCCAAGGCTCGCGAGCCAATCGCGCCGTGCGCAGCGGATCGAGGATTCCAACGGGGCATCAATCGACATAGATAAACTCGTTGGTATTCAATAGGATTCTGCAAAGATGAAACAATCCGTCACTCTCGATCAATTGCACCGCACTAGCAAGCTCCTCTTGAGTCGGATGCCGACCAAAGGCCAAGCGAATCGCTCGGCGGGCCTGAGCCTCAGGCTTATCGAGCGATTCGGCTTTCAATCGCGCTGCAAAACGATCGCTCTGCTGAAGGACAAATGCATTGTTGAGCGTAGCCAGTGACTGGATAGCCGTCGTGGTCGTGTTCCTAACGGGCGTCATCGTCGCTGGATTTGGACAATCCAGGCTGGTCAAGAAGGGATGGGGTGTGGTTCGAACCACAAACCGATAAACACTGCGTCGAAAGACTTCAGGCACCTCCAAAACGCGGTGCTCGTAGACCGGTGCATACTCTTCCTGATAATCGAAATCGCGATAGCCTGGACCATGCATCGAAGCATCGAGCGAACCGGAGACCGCAAGCATCGCATCCCTTAGCGACTCAGCATCCAATCGCCTAGAGTTTTGTCGCCAAATCCAAGCGTTGGAAGCATCAAGACCTACTGCTGGATTATCCCCTGCAATCGATGTGCGCCGATAAGCTTCCGACAAGAGTATCATCCGATGAATTCGCTTGATCGACCATTGGCCGCGTTGCAATTCGCTCGCCAACCAATCGAGCAACTCCCGATGCGTTGGCATCGCTCCCCCGAGCCCAAAATCGCTCGGTGTGGCAACGATCCCTTTTCCAAAATGATAATGCCACAAGCGATTGACGATCACCCTTGCAGGCAACGGGTTATCTTCCGAAGTGATCCATTTGGCAATCGCAACGCGCCGCTGCGCATCGGTCGATTTTGCATCCAAGGGTTCCCTGTCAAAAGGACTCGGCCCAACACAGGATACTGGCTTGGGTATCACCAACTCCCGAGCATCCTCGGTATTACCTCGATGGAGTCGACGGATCTCCGAGGGAGTCTCGGCAAGCACACCATAAACCCGCCTGGCTTGCGGCAACTGCTCCAATTCCTTCTGAAGCGAATCGGACTCCCTTCGAAGCCATTCGATGCGATCGGTTTGCTCCTTGGAGGATGGAGACTCCTGGGGTGCGATCAGAGCATCAACGAAACAGACCTGATCGTGACTGATCCCATTTCCGCCATCGGTTGCAATGAGGGTCAAAAGCGAATCCTTTGGAGGTAGTTCCAAGCGAACTTTTTGCAAACCGTCGCTGCGTCCCAGCCCAACAGCCTTGTAAACGATTTGGCCATCGAGCAGCACGTAGACATCCGCTCCTTTGCTGGGCGTCTGGCCAAAGTAACCGACCATCGCATTGAAGACCAAAGGACCACCCAAGGGGGACTCCTTCGACAAAGCCTCTTTCAATCGCTCGGTGGATAAACGGAAAGTGATTCCCGCATTGGCGTGCAACGAGAGCATGCTATGGGCCGGAGGTGAGCAATCGATTCCATCGAGACTCGTCGAGAACTGTGAGTTTACCGGCCCATTTCGTATCGCATCCCAGACCTTCGAATCCGTCGCTGGGATTCCACTAGCAATCGTGTTGCCGTTGGGCACAAACACCGATTCGATCCATTCGTTTTTGGTTGGATTGCGACGGTTGGAAACGACCTCATCGAGAAACCCTTTTTTGTCGTTGGGCTCTCGCACACTTCCTGTACTTGGATCCAAGCCTGCACCGACCACTCCGGTTCCAAATCCGTTTCCGCCCCCAACGAGATCCGCCAGCAGGAGTCCTCGACTCGATCGCAGCAGTTCTTGATCGATCTTCGATTTACGCTCCTTGAGCTGACTCTTTGTCGATTCAATCGTTCGGGATTCTTCCTCGGAGACGATGCGGTCTGCTCGCTTGACACCTGAGAAGATCGCCACGAGCGAGTAGTATTCGTCCTGCGGAATCGGATCGAGTTTATGATCGTGGCATCGAGCGCAATGGATGGTGATGCCACAGAAACTGGTCATGACCTGGGCGACCATATCGTCCAAATCATCCGCCCTCGCTAATCGCTTAATCACTGGGCTAGGCGTCTCGACTTGGCCGACAAAGTCCCATGGCCCTGCAGCTAAAAAGCTAGATGCGATCGTCGCTTGGGGGTCCGACGGCGAAAGAACATCCCCAGCGATCTGATACTCGATAAACTTGTCGTAAGGCAAATCCGCATTCAGAGCATCGATCACCCAATCGCGGTAACGCCACGCATGGTCGCGTCGCTGATCCCTTTCGAATCCATGCGTATCGGCATAGTGTGCGATGTCCAGCCAATGCCTTGCCCATCGCTCTCCGTACCTTGGCGAAGCAAGCGTCTGATCGACCAGACGTTCCCAGGCATCGAAGGATTCATCAGCTCCAAATTCATCGACCTGCTCGGGAGTAGGCGGAATACCAAGCAGATCGAAATACAAACGTCGAATCAATGTCTCTCGGGATGCGATCGGCACAGGCTGGATGCCTTGAGCCCTGGCCGCTTCTAAAAGGAATCGATCGATCGGGCTTGCATCCCCGATCGAATTGACTGAGGTTTCTGGGACGCTTATTTGCGGGAGATTTTTCCAAGCCCAATGATCGAGCCTGGGATCTCGAAGTTGCTTTGGATCCCAAGGTGCATCGGCGTTGATAAACGCTCGGAGAGTCTCGATCTGTGCATCTGTTAGTGGAGAACCCTCAGGAGGCATTCGAGTCTCGTCGGTTGCCGTGACCCGTTGGATCATCGGGCTTTCTTGACTGCGACCTAACTCGATGGCCTTGCCCGAGAGACCTCCGGCGAGCAACCCTTCGCGGTGATCGAGTCGCAATCCACCTTCGTTGATGCGCTGCGAGTGGCACTCGATGCATCGATCTCGAAAGATCTCGAGTGCAGACTGCGGCTGCTGAGCCGAGGCAAAGGCCGCGTGAAGAAAAACGATGACAACCGGCAAGCAAGACCAATGAGTGACGGATCTGAGCAAACTGCGTTGGAATGTTTTTTCAGGATTTCGTGGCGACATGATTCAGTTTCATCAAGAGGACTCGGGAGATTCCAAACCAAGGGTCAGAGCCTCGTTCTATGATACCCGAATCGGCCCAAGGTTGCTTCAAAAACTCCGAACCTTCGGAACCCTCTAGAATCGGGCTAAGCGATCACTTCGCGGATGTAGTTGGCCTCTTGGACACCCGTGAGCTTGTGATCTAAACCACCATAGAAGTAGGTCATCAGGTTATGATCCAAACCCATGAGCCGCAGGATCGTGGCGTGCAAATCTGGATGAATCGCACTCCTCGCTGAACCAATCGGCGTGCGATCAAACATTGCCTGCCAAAGACCGACGGACCGACCGAAAGCTTGTGACTCCCAGCAGGCAATCCGATCCCATACATATCCAAGGTAGCTTGGCTCTCGTCGGTCAAATCCAATGCTTCCGGTGCGCTGGAGCACAGGCCTATCGCAAGGTGGATTGCTAGCCACAGGGATCGAAGCACTGGGCGCATGCTTAGGATTTGATTTCGAAGATCGCTTCGACCTCGACGGCCGATCCGGTGGGGATTTGGGCAAAGCCCAGAGCGCTTCGGGCGTGGAAACCGTCGGTGGTTTTGCCGTAGATTTCGTGCAGTAGATCGCTGCAACCGTTGATCACGAGGTGTTGTTCGTGGAATTCGAGGGTTGAGTTGACGCAACCTAGGAGTTTCAAGACACGAAGGCCGTTGAGGGAGCCGTGAAAGTTCCAGATGGAGTTAAGGATTTTTTCGGCGCACTGGCGGGCAGCTTCTTTGCCTTGTTCGACGCTTGTCCCTGCACCGAGTTTGCCTTTGGTGTCACTAACGTGTCCGGAGGTGATCAGGAGGTTACCGGAGCGAACGACCATGGCCAGATAACCCGGTTCTTGTTTGGTGAATTTCACGCCGAGTGCTTCGGCTTTTTCTTGAGGGCTCATCGGGAGGGATTCCATGCGAGGATCGGAGGGGGTGTAATCGGACAGACACCCAATAAGTATAGCACAAACAGCGAGTCCTTTTGTGGCTGATCTGCGGGTAATCTCGCCGCCTGCTTGGTAGATTCAGAAGCGATCACGGCGAAGGTCGATTACAGGCAGCTTAGCAATTCGCGTGGACGATTTGTGGCCCATCGCGACAGTCAATCGGTAGCAAGCGACGGCACCCCACGAACTCATGCTTGCTGGTATTCTTGGGCTTTGTTAACCGCTCTCGATGGCTGCTTGGGTTTTCAGGCCCATCGGGTCGACATCCACCCTCGGCGCACTGGATCGATTCGACGATTTATTTACCCTTGCGCAGCTTCGCGCGTAGTCGCCGCAGCGCAGTTTGCATGATGGTCTTGACCGTACCTTGGGGCATGTGCGTTAGGACACTCTCTAGGTACAAGCCACCATCGAGATCCATCCACTGATAGAAGGACATCAGCGAGCAACCGATCGACTGACAGAACCTGGCTGCTGAGAGATTGGATCGCTTGCGTGGGTTAACAAGTACTGTGCGATGCGCTTGGCCCAAAAGTTGGACAGCTTGGGAGGAAAATACGCGGGACATAAGCGGGGGCTTCTTGGAGAGAGTTGGGATAGAAACAAAGGGCGCACCTTGAATCTACCTATAAAAGCCCCCTGCGTTTAGGAAACGTCTGCTAGGGTTCTGTACGCTTACGGCTTATTGGGTAGCGAAGGAGAATCGGGCAAAAAGATTGAATCTCAATTGTCACAACGGCCGATGCGTTGTAAAATGACTACAACACCTTTTGGAGGACATGAAATGGCACAATTTGGAGAGCTTTTGAAGGAGTACCGCCTTGCGGGCGGTTGGTCGCTGCGAGAATTTTGCAGCGAAAATGGATTTGATGCTGGCAATTACAGCAAGTTGGAACGCGGGCGGTTTCCTGCCCCGGACTCGGACGAAAGAATTGAAGCATACGCAAGGGCCTTAGGCTTGAAAGAGGGTAGCGACCAATGGTTTAGCCTCTTTGATGCCGCAGCGGCTCAGCGGGGCAGATTGCCAAGTGATTTGCTCAATGATGACGAAGTAATCGATAAACTGCCAGCGTTGTTCCGTACGATTCGCAGCGAGCAACAATCAGGAGGAATTGATTTCAATGAACTGATTGAAAGGATTCGCAAAAGCTAATGAATGTTCCGTTCTTATCGTACGATCAACTGAAAGCCGAAGCGGCTCAGGTGCTGTTGCAAAGCAGCTACGCGAGTCGTTTTCCGGTTGCGATTGAGTTGATTGTCGAACGAGACTTCAAAATGGACGTTGTTCCGATTCGTGGGTTACAAACTGCCTTCAACATTGATGCGTTTATATCCCGTGATATGACTACGATAAGCGTTGATGAATTCGTTCTCGAAAACCGCTTATATCGCTACCGGTTCTCGCTTGCGCACGAGTTGGGGCATCGCGTGCTACATCATGAGATACTAGGTGCAATGGAGTTCGAAACGATTGAAGAATGGAAGTCACAGATAGCCCAATTCTCGGAGCGGGAATACGGGTTTCTGGAATACCAAGCGAATACTTTTGCGAATTGTCTACTGGTACCGGAGGAAAGTCTTGATCGACGCTTCGGCATAGCCGTCCAGCGGATAAAAGCTGAAGGGTTGAACCCAGCGGAATTCCCTGATGAATGCTTGGACTCCATCGCGACAGGGCTGGGGAAACAATTTGAAGTCAGTCGAGATGTAGTTCTTAATCGTCTGAACAACAAGCACGAAGATTTTCTAACACGATTGCGCTGACAGAGGATGGACAATGGCAACCCTGTTCAAAAAAGCAATTTACAAAGCCCTTGAGGCCCAGCGGGTCGGCATATTGGTAGCAAGCGACTGCACCCCACGAACTCACGCTTGCTGATATTCGTGGGTCTTGTTAGCGGCTCTCGATGGCTGCTTGGGGTTTCAGGCCCATCGGGTCGACATATTGGTAGCAAGCGACGGCCCTCACGAACTCACGCTTGCTGATATTCTTAGGTCTTGTTAGCGGCTCTTGATGGCTGCTTGGGTTTTCAGGCCCATCGGGTCGGCATATCGGTAGCAAGCGACGGCCCCCCACGAACTCACGCTTGCTGATATTCGAGGGCTTTGTTAGCGACTCTCGATGGCTGCTTGGTTTTTCAGGCCCATCGGGTCGACATATAGGTAGCAAGCGACGGCCCTCACGAACTCAGGCTTGCTGATATTCTTGGGCTTTGTTAACGACTCTCGATGGCTGTTTGGGTTTCAGGCCCATCGGGCCGGCATATCGGTAGCAAGCGACGGCCCCCTCGAACTCAGGATTGCTGATATTCTTGGGTCTTGTTAATGGCTCTCGATGGCTGCTTGGGTTTTCAGGCCCATCGGGTCGGCATATCGGTAGCAAGCGACGGCACCCCCCGAACTCAGTCTCGCTGATGTCCTTGGGCTTTGTTAGCGGCTCTCGATGGCTGCTTGATTTTTCAGGCCCAGCGGGTCGGCATATCGGTAGCAAGCGACGGCACCGCCCGAACTCAGGCTCGCTGATATTCCTGGGTCTTGTTAACGACTCTCGATGGCTGCTTGGTTTTTCAGGCCCATCGGGTCGGCATCCGCCCTCGGCGTACTGAATCGATTCGACGAGCTTTTTACCCTTGCCCATCTCCGCGCGAACTCTCCGCCGTGCAGCTTGCACGATGGTCTTGCCCGTAACTTGGAGCATGTGCGTTAGGACACTCTCTAAGTATAAGCCTACATCGAGATCCAATCTATTCGCTTGTAAATAGCGACATCAGGGTCGCATTGCGGATCCCTGCGCAGGCTCCCTATAAACCACCCGTTCTTGCGCACAATCGCTATGAGCTTCATCAACCGCTCGACTTGATTGTCGTCGATCGGCAGCGCTCCGTCATGGACAAGCACATTCAATGCTTTGCAATGGTTGCGTATGTATTTGAAACCCCTCCGAGCTTGCTCGCCGTTAGTACACTCTTGGCCACAGGGCTTCGAGGGATGCTTACCGCCACAGAGATCGCACCCCTGGCTGAAAAGATCCGGCTAGCTCAGGCCATGTCGGATCAAGCAACCTTGACCCGTGCCCGATCGGAGCTCAACCGCTGGACGTATTGGATTAGCAGGCGGCGAGCAACCTGCGAGGCCAAGAAACGAGAGCTTGCCAGTCTTATTGCTAGACCCTGAATCCAAGGACTACAACAGAAGGAATTGCCGCCATGAACTCCCAGGTATTCCCCCAGGAACTTTTCGACGACAGTTACTTTATCGGGGTCGGTGACAGGGATCCGCGAGTGATGAGCGTGTTTCTAGGGATCCCATGCCAATTCATGGCTAGTTTTCCGTGTAGCATGCAAGGAGCCAAGGATCTTGCCCAGTGGCTTTTCGAGCGAGGAATCCAGGAGTGGGCCGAGTTTCCGTCGGCCTCAACACTCAGGATCCCTGAGCCAAGGTTCCCTGGTAGCAGGCCCATGATCGATCTGGTGACCGAATTTCTACAGTCGCTTCGGGCCAGAAACGGGATGTCGATTCGGTCCGAGGAGGTTCCAGAAATCCACCCACTTCCCTGGGAAGTCAGGACCAATGCTGCTGGATACGCAACTGTTGTTGATGCCGCAGGTGTCGACGTACTGCTTGCCTATGGGGATGACCCGATGACAAGCCAGGCAGTGGCGGGGTTTGTGGCGGGGGGAATGAATCGACTTAGCGAATAAACGGTCTGAGGTAATCACCCTCTAGGGGCGCCCCGATTCCCGCTGGAATTGAACGGGTTTTTCCCTCAAGCCCGTTTCCATGCTGAAGCCATAAGCTCATAATTGAGCGCGATACCCGGTGGTAAATCGACTTGCAAAAACTATCCTCCACCCGGGGCTCTCCCTTAGCGGACGTGACATGACTCTCAAATCAACATGCCCAAGTTGTAAAGGATCCATATCAATTCCTGAAGAATTGTTTGGCCGATCTTTTATTTGCCCGAAATGCAAAACAAAGCTGCAATCATCGAGTTTCGACCCTGAGATGATTGTTGCATTCACACCAACTCCTAGCCCTAGCCCTAGCCCTAGCGATCCTCCACCGATTCAATCGGTGGGTCAGGAGAAAGTAGAAACGCAGAAGACCAGGCAGTCACCAACGCCATCGAACATTCAAAGCAAACAGTTTTCCCCTCGACTTCTATCTTCGATCGCTATCCTGATATTAGTTGGAATCAGCTTGGCAATCTTTTTTTATAGCAATTCGAATTTGATAAAGATCTCATCAGAGAATAAACCACCAGTGACGAACGTTGGCGAGGATCGAGGGAATCAGCAATTTAGAGAAGATCAGGCAAATAGAGGAGCTAAAGACTTTGGTTTGTTTCAACCTCAATTCCCTGAGGTCACAACTTTTACCTACTTTAAATCTGTTCGAGTAGATCGTTTCTTTATACATGGTTTTGATGTTTTCCTCGACGTTAAGAATCCCAGAAACCAGGCGATCGAATCGATGATACTTGTCCTACAAGATCGAACCGTCGGTAGGACGGTACCAAACTCTAAGACCCAGATCGGAGGAAACATTCGAGGGGGGATCGAACCAAATTCGAAGGAGGGAATCAATATTTTTGTACCGAAGGATAAGTTAGGGCTCAGCGCAACGCAATTCCAGTTACCTGATGATTCGATCCTGGAGGTTGCTATAAAAGAGGTTCGATTCGTCGATGGCGAAGTCTTGGATCTTTCAGATAGATTGACATTCAAAGATGGTAGTCAGACTCCCCCTGACGAAGATCACATCCTAAAGGAACGAAGAAAAACAGATCCAGGTTTAGAGTTTACGGAGTCGATGGAAGCTTTTTGGCGAGGAGAGCAGCCGAAAAAACAGTAACGCAACTACCGGTAGCCCGTGGAACCGAATCGTTACAACAAGGCAGGTAGTAACCGTTGACGACCAAGCAGAAAGCTAGGAAATCCAAAGTGGCCAAGTGGGAGAAGCCTAGCCGGGCTTTCAGAAAAGTAACAACGATAAAAAATCCATTTACTTCAGAACAATTTCATACCACTCCAAGAGTTCCCCAAAAGAAGTAGCACAGTTGACGAAGACCGGAAGTTCAGTCTATGACCTACAAAATTTTCATCTCGTCAGTATCCAAAGAGTTTCACCGAACTGCACCGGCATATCGAGTCAAGTTCACTTCGTACAGAGACCTCCTGGCCTTACATCTTCGACGGGAATTCAAGGGCTGTCAGATCGTCGTACAAGAGGAGTTAGTGCAGGGAACATCGGACCTACTTGCTACACTCGATCAGGAGATCCGTACCAGTGATTTTGAAGTACACATCATCGGAGACGCAGCAGGGGCAAGGCCACGAGAAAACGAACTTGAAAAGCTCAGTGCTCGTCACCCCAAATTCCTAGATGCCTACAAAAAACTGAGGGATGATCTATTGGACTGGAGTCAGGTTTCCTACACCCAATGGGAAGCCTACCTAGCTTTCCATCACGACAATAAACGATTGATCTTCAAGGCCGAACCAAGTGCTCCGAGGAATCCGGAATACGTTGTCGAGTCGCAAGAAAAAGAAACTCAAGTAGCCCACCTAGCTCGAATCAGATCCGTTGGAGAGCACTATCAAGGTTTTTATTCACAGAGCGATTTGGTCATCAAAACAATCCGATCGATTCTTTCAAGTCAATCACTCAGCCTCAGTACGTCTGTCGAGGCAAAGGAACTTGCTCGTAGAGTCGAAGCGGAGTTGCGTAAAAAATCCAAGGAACCTCCGGCGTCGTACGATCCATCGCGAATAGACCAGTATTTTCAAGCGGTCGAGGAAGCGGCAAAGGAGGTTGGCGTAGACCGATCGACGGCGATTAGAATTCTCGACGAGTACTCGCGTCTACGCAAAGAAGCTTTGGAGAGCGAGTCAGCCATAGAGGCGCATCGGGAGCTTGCTGAGCTAGCTCTGGCTAATGGGGAGTATCAGGAGTCGATAATCCAGGCAAGAAATTGGATCGATAAAGCAACTCAGCTTCTCTCTCTAAGGCCCGAGAGGTTCGAGTCAACCAAAGAGCTACTATTGGACGGGTACCAATACTGGCACGATGCCGCCGTGCTATCTGGGAACCTACAGGAAGCTGTCATTGCCGTGAAGGATGGCCTCAGGCATATCGACCGAGATTCGGAGCCTATCGCATGGGCCGATTTCATGGAACCGCTTTTTAGGAGTGCCATGGCTTCACGTGATTACGAACTGGCAGATGAAGTACTAGATGCAATCATCGAGATCCGGGAAGAGCATCAAGCACAATCTCAACAACTTGCCAAATCGCTTTTCGCTTGGGCTGAATTACTGAGTGACAAGCGTAAGTACCAAGGGGCGCTGGACGTCACGCAGCGGTTGCTCGGCCACGAATTTAAAGAAATATTGAACTTAGACAGGGACTTTCAGCTACATGTAATCCACAAAGGTTTTGAGATAAGCTTTGAAATCAAAGCTCTTCGCAAGGCAGAGGAATATGCTTTAAGGTATTTGGATATTGCTAAGGATTTCTACCCTCCAAACGCCCCGAAAATTGCCCGTGGACTGAACATCCTTGCTCTTTTGCTCCAGGAGACCAACCGCCACAGCGAAGCAGAGCCGCTAACCAGGCGCGCTCTTGCGATCGACGAGGCCTCCTACGGTCCAAATCACCCAAACGTCGCAACAGGGCTGAACAACCTTGCTAGGTTGCTCCAGGAGACCAATCGCCACAACGAAGCAGAGCCGCTATACAGGCGCGCTCTTGAGATCAAAGAGGCCTCCTACGGTCCAAATCATCCAAAGGTCGCAACAGGGCTGAACAACCTTGCTCTTTTGCTCCAGGAGACCAACCGCCACAGCGAAGCAGAGCCGCTAACCAGGCGCGCTCTTGCGATCGACGAGGCCTCCTACGGTCCAAATCACCCAAACGTCGCAGCAGGGCTGAACAACCTTGCTAGGTTGCTCCAGGAGACCAATCGCCACAACGAAGCAGAGCCGCTATACAGGCGCGCTCTTGAGATCAACGAGGCCTCCTACGGTCCAAATCACCCAAAGGTTGCAACAGGGATAAACAACCTTGCTTTTTTGCTCAATCAGACCAACCGCCACAGCGAAGCAGAGCCGCTATACAGGCGCGCTCTTGAGATCGTCGAGGGCTCCTACGGTCCTAAACACCCAGACGTCGCAAGAGAGCTGAACAACCTTGCAGGATTGCTCCATAAGACCAATCGCCACAGCGAAGCAGAGTCTCTATTTAGGCGAGCTATGGAGATCTACGAGGCCTCCTACGGTCCCAGTCACCCAAACGTCGCAACAGGATTAAACAACCTAGCATGTTTGCTCTGGGACACCAACCGCCACAGCGAAGCGGAGCCGCTATTTAGTCGCGCTCTTGAGATACTCGAAGCTTCTTATGGCCCTGACCACCCAAACACAGTGACCGTGCGAAATAGCCTAAGTCTTGTGCTGAACTTGATAGAGGGCAAGAGCGAATCTTCCTAGAGGTTAATCCTGAAAAAACCTTGCGTATGCTGCGGAATCGCTAGTTGCCTCGTCCCCCAATCCCCCTCTCCTTTCGGCCTAGTTACATCGAGCAAAGACCCACAAGAAAGGAGAGTCGCTCGATGCCAATCTACTACACATCCGCCGATAAGGCCAAAGCCCTAGCCAAGGGGCACAGGTATGAACAGGACTTTGAATTCTTCTGTACAAGCGATCAGGAGCATAAGCTCCTGCCTCAATTCAGCTACGCCCACAGTCAGGTTGTCGGGCTCGAAGAACTACCCAACAACGAGGGTGAAACCGAATACTTCGCGATCCTGTTTGACCCACAATCGCAGGCTGTATCCAAGCAGCAGTACGCCTCGTCCCGCTTCCCTGCTATCGGCTGTTATGCTCAGATCGATGCGCCCCCAGAAGTCTTAGAGCAGTACCAACAGGTTCGCTTGAGTCAGCAGAGTCAAAGGCTCCAGAGCATGCGAAACGCCTTTGTGCTCGAGCTGACCGAAAAAGGAGTCGAGCCAAGGCTCGCATCAAGGTTCTTTGATCGTTCGCTGATGCTCGGCGATACGCCTATCTTTGCAATGCCGCCTCGATCATTCTCATCCACAACCATCCAAGCGGCGAACTAACCCCTAGCCAGTGCGATATCGACGTTACCAAAAGGCTCCGGGAAGTTGGCGATCTATTTGGAACTCCGATCACTGAACACATCATCGTGGGTCACAATCCGGAAACCGATCAATGGCATTCCTGCTCGCTTCGGGAACGCTCTCCTTGGTAGGGCCTTTGGATCTGAGGAATAAGACCATGAGTACCATCGACCAGCAAGCACAACAGGACTTTGCCATCGGCCAAGTCTTCTCTGTCCGTGGATACAACTACCCGATGATTGTCACTGCAATCGAAGGCCCAAAGGCCAACCAAAACTTGACGCTAATGCCCGCTGTGAAAACCGATCGCGGATGGCAGTCCCATTCGTCGTTTAGCTATGGCGTTATGGCCTGTGAGTTTGTTGCTCAAATCACCGGCAGGATTGCACAGTAACTTCTTTATCCCCTTCAACCATCGCTTTGATCAGCGGAGATTTTTGATGTCCATTACGATCACCATTCAAAACAATCGCGAGTACTGCCATGAGAACACGCTAGTCAAGCATGTTACCGAAGCGTGCTCTTGCACCGAAGGCTTTGAGGGCCAGAAGGTGCAACCCGATCCAGCTTGCCCCTACTGCCGAGGGCATGGGTCGACTTCCGAGAAACGATATCCTTACGAACTGAATATCGCCCAAGGGAATTTTGCCTCGCTTTGGCGATCCTTGGGGCTTACTCTCAGGGAAGATCTATGGGGGCATATCGATGGCCGGACGCTCCTGAGGGTTCTGGCGGTTCCCGTCGAGCGGCTAACAAGACCGGAGTCCCAGGATCAGGAGGACACCGGTGGTACGATTATCGATGCCGGGATCAGCCGGTTCCAGGCGCAGAGGTATATCGACTTGCTCAAGGCGCTTGCAGATGAGGCAAGTAGGCGGGAGGAGTTTGTGGTTTGGGGGTAGGGGAAGGCGCAAGAACTCCTTATCAAAAGTCAGTTTGTCTGGGCAAAACGGTTATACTGAGGGCGAATTTTCCACAAAGAATTCCCCCCGGTTACAGACGCCATGACAACTGAAGCTACCAAAACCATCCGCATCTTTATCTCGAGTCCTAATGATGTACAAGACGAGCGCATCGCCGCCAAAGATGTGGTACAAGAACTTGGGGCGAGATATAGTGGAAAGCTAGAACTGCATACGATTTTCTGGGAAGACCTACCGCTAGAGGTACATGAGGCATTTCAGGTAGGAATCGATAGGACGATCGAGGAACTCCAAGAGAAAGGTGGGGTCGACGTTGCGATATTCATCCTGTGGTCTCGTCTGGGTCAGGAAACAATAGCGCTAAAAACCCCTAACGGACCAAAGGAGTATCCAAGCGGTACTGTTCGGGAATGGGAAACGATGATGGGTATTCGTGAAGCGAACCTCGCCAGAGGAAACGGCCCTCACCCCACTATCTTTCTTTACGTCAGAAAGAATAAAGACGCTTTTGACCTATCGCTGAAGGGAAAGCCTACGAGCGATCAGAAAGAGCGTATTAGGCAAATGGAAGCCGTCGAGAATTTCATTCGCGAGAAAACCAAAGATCCCCATACTGGTAAAAGCACCGGGGCTCATCTCGATTTTACCGACCCAGGTACTGGCGATACGGCAGATTACGACCGCCCAGTGTTATTCCCTAGTAAACTCCGCACTCACTTGAAGACCTACCTGGAGGGAATTCTAAACAATATCAACATCCCACCAGTTTGGGACATTGAGGAAAAGCGATGCTACCCCTACCGGGGATTGGAGCAATTCGAGGAAGAGCACTCTTTGATTCTATTTGGACGAGATGACGAGAAACATAAAATTCGATGCCTGCTTCGTGCTCAGGAAGCAAAAGGATGTCCCTTTCTTCTTGTCATTGGGCCAAGTGGAAGCGGAAAGTCTTCGCTCGCACGCGCAGGGATCATTCCAGACGTGCGTCGCTTAGTACGTGACTCACGTTTCGGAGCATGGCGATCTTTTGCGATCAAGCCAAGTCAGTTAGGCAAATACCCGCTCGAGGGATTAGTGAAAGAACTTTGCAAAGGAAAGACTCTTCGGGGGTTCAGCCAGTGGGAAACAGAGCTTCTAAATTCGATAGGCAACACCCAGGATGACTTCAAAATCTTGCTTAAAACACGAATTATTGATTCTCTTAAGATCTCAGGTGGTGATGGACAGGCAGATAGGCTGATCTTGCTATTGGACCAGATGGAGGAACTATTTTCGGACGAATCAATAAGCGACGACGATAGAGAGGAATTTTTTAGTGTTGTCGAAAAACTTGTGCGGTCAGGGTATGTGTGGGTAATCGCCACTGTCCGAAGCGATTTTTACGAAGATTGTCAAAAGGTGAGGGCATTGGTTTCCTTGAAGGAGGAAGGAGGCAGTTTTGATCTGAGCATTCCGACAATGAACTCACTACCCGAAATAATCACTGAGCCCGCAAAGCTAGCGGGGCTTAGTTTTGAAACAAGAAACGGCATCAAATTGTCGAACGTAATTTTTGAGGAAGCGAGCGAACACAAGGAACTTTTACCGCTTCTAGAGTTTTTGTTATTAGAGTTGTGCAAACTTAAGACGCAAGAAGGGAAGCTAACCTTTGAGGCATATGAAAAATTGGGGGGCCTTAGGGGAGCTCTGCAGAAACATTGCGAGGACACGTTTCTGGGTGTTTCGGTAAAAGCTCAAAAATCGCTCGATGACGCGCTCTCTGAGCTCGTCACGCTAAGTGGCGACGGCAAAGACGCTTTTGTTCGTCGAACTGTTTCCAAGGAAATCTTCGACGCAGATCCTGCGCAAAAAGAACTGGTCAATGCAATGGAGCAGGCTCGTTTATTCACCGCCTCGAATGGACCAGACGGTAAAGGGGTCGTAACGGTTGTTCACGAAGCGCTCCTGCGAGTTTGGCCAAGGGCCTCTGAAATGGTTGAGAGGTTTCGAGGCTTTATAAAGACTCGTGCCGAGGTCGAGCGATTACAAGGTTTTTGGGAAGCCGAAGGACGGTTGGAAAAAAAGCTAATTCCAGTCGGCCCGCTTTTAGAAGAGGCAGAAGAGTTAATCAAATATGCACCCTATCTTGTCAAGTCAACCGACACGCAGGGATTCATCAAGACCTCAAAAGCGTACCATGATCGGATAGCAAAAGAAAATAGAACGAGAGCGCTCATCGAGCAGTTAATGAGCGCAGACCCAAGTCAAATCCTCTCGATTGCCAAGGATCTCGACGAAAACCCCGAGTTTACCCGAGTAAGTCTTGAGGGATTGCTAACCAAAGCACCTCAGACCCCCGAGGAACAAAGGCAACAGCTTCATGCTCGAATCGCGCTTGTAGCTCAGGACGAACAACAAATCGAACCATTGACCGAGGCCCTTCTCAACGGCAAGGTGCAATATGTCCTTCCGATTAGGGGTGCTCTAGCCAAGTTTGCAGGAAAGCTAGTTCCTCAATTGAGTGAGCTACTAAAGTGCCCAACTGAGGAACCCCAAAAGAGGTTTCGTGCAGCGGTAGCCCTTGCAGGTTTCATGAGCGAAGCGGATTTCGAATTGATCTCGGAGAAGGACTGGGAGTTTGTTGCCCAGCAACTTGTCTCTCAGAACTCAGAGCACCAACCGATGCTTCGAGAGGCACTTCGCCCTGGTGCAGAGAGACTTCTACCCGAACTTACGCGGCTTTTTTCAGATCCTGGAGTGTCGGAATCACAGCGACTATCCGCAGCCAAGGCAGTGGGTGACTATGCGGAGCAAGACCAGACGAAGCTTACGCAATTGATTACGCTGGCAGACCCGGCTCAATTTGAGGTTTTGTTTCCCCTCATCTCAAGCGGACATACGCGGGAAGTCATCGAGGAGCTTGCCAAAGTTGCTGCAAAACTTCCTGACGATGAGCTAGGTACCGTTGAACGGATTTCCTTCGGCAAGCGAAGAGCGAATGCAGCGGTGACCCTCCTTCGACTCGGAGTGCAGGAGAAGGTCTTCCCAGTATTCGATTGGTCCGATGACCCCGAAGCGCTCACGCAGTTTATTTTCCGTTGTAAGCCCAGAGGGATAGGGGTTGAGAAACTGCTAGATCTACTCGACTTGGCTGTGGCAGCAGGTGCGAACAATATTCCCAAAGACACGCGATACGCAATTCTTTTGGCCCTAGGAGAATACGAACCCGAGAGCATCTCCCCTGATAGACGCACAAGATTGGTTTCCACGCTTGCCGATTGGTACTTAAACGATCCGAGTTCAGGTGTTCATGGTGCTTCTGGTTGGTTATTGAGGCATCTCGGGGAATATGAGATCGCCAAACTCATCGACCAGACCGAAGTACCTTACTCTCCAAGGCGTGAATGGTTCACGATTGCAGTTACGGTAAAACCGACGGATTCTATGGACCGCAAGAGACCAAAGGTTTTTTATTACACTTTTGTGGTTTTTGCTCGAGGTTCCTACGTAGTCGGATCAAGAGAGGATCAGCCGCACAGAAACAAAAACGAGATCGAGCACTTGGTGAAATTAAGTCGGCCTTTCGCACTATTGGACCGAGAAATTACCTTCGAAGAATTGATCTCATTTGACGAAAAATTCAGCGAACTCATGTCCGACTACAACTCCGAATCAATCGACGCTGGTTTTTCTTTAAACTGGTACGATTCTGTTTCTTATTGTAGATGGCTAGGAACCCACAACGGCTTGCCTGAATCGCAACAATGCTACGATGAACCAGGATCGTTAGACAATACAATGTACCCTCGAGATCCAATAGTTTCTTGGGCTCCAAGGAACTGGCCATTGAATCTTCAAAGAAGCGGATTTAGGCTTCCGACGGAATCGGAGTGGGAAATTGCTGCAAAAAACGGCGCAAGAACTGCCTATGGCTTCGGAAGCGATTCGGAAATGCTAAATCGATTCGGATGGTTCTTGGAGAATAGTAGTAGACGAGTCCATCCGCCGAAGCAGCTACTTCCAAGCATAGCTGGTTTGTACGACATGCATAGTAATCTTTTTGAGTGGACTCACGACTGGTTTGGGGATTACGAGGCAAAAGCTTGTACAGATCCCATGGGCGCAGATACAGGGGAGTACCGTGTTCTTAGAGGTGGAAGTTGGAGCCTTGGGTATGTTGATTGTAGATCCTCACATCGAGGAAGGTTTGGGCCATCCCAAAGAGATTGCTGCGACGGTTTCCGAATTGCCATATCGTTAGATTTTTCATGAATCGACCACATCTATCATCGAATTTTTCAGGCAGATTTTTTGTTTGAGGCGGAGCTCTGTTTGCTTTCCCAGCCACAGAACCATTTGAGACGATTTCTTTCGCTCGCATGCTACAATCTGTCCTATGAACCCCCTTAATCGCCTAATTGCCTCTGCGTTAATCCTCGTCTTCCTGCCGCCAATTCAGCTATGCCATGCGTGGTCTGAGGGCGGTCACCATTTGATCGCAGCAGTGGCTTTCAGCCTGCTTACCGAAAAAGAGCAAGCAGAGCTAATCGCGGTGCTACAAAAGCATCCAAGGTACGCCGAGGACTTCGTTCCTCCTGAAAAGCTTCCAAACGACGAAGAACGCACCCGCTGGATCGTAGGACGCTCTGGCTACTGGCCGGATGTTGCTCGAAGGCAGCCGACCTACCACAGATCCACATGGCACTACGAACTTGGCCCGTCTCTGGTTATCGGAGACAGGACCAAGCTGCTGGTACCAGATCGGCCAGGGGCGTTGCCGGTCGATGCGACGCTCGAAACGCAAGAACTGCACATAGCCCAAGCCATACAACTTTGCCGAAAGGTACTATCGGACAAATCCCCAGACGCGGGCGATCGAGCATTGGCACTTTGCTGGATCGGTCATTTGGTAGCTGACTCCCATCAGCCCTGCCATGCAGGGAGCCTGTAAATGGAAGGGGTCTTCGAGAAGAAGGATGGAGACCGAGGGGCCAATAGCATCCCCACCAAGCAACGCCAGAACATGCACGCCCAATGGGATCAGCTCTTAGGAGAGGACTTTGCCCTAAGAACCATGCGCAGACGCTATGCCGAGATCGTGTCTAGCTCCGAGCTCAAAGCCCTTGGCGAGCAAGCTGTTGCGATCCCCGGCGGCCTTGATCCACTGGTCTGGCTAGAAGAGAGCAGAAAAGCCGCCGTGGAGCATGTCTACACCGATGAGGTTCTCCAATCGCTGAACATCGTTGTTCGAGGACTTGCCGAAAAACCTGAGGTTTTGACCCTATCGGAAGACTACCTGAAAAACGCTGGACGGGTAGCGCAGCAAAGAGCCACCCAGGGAGCCTATCGGTTAGCTGGGGTTTGGCGGGAGTGCTTGACCGATCATTAGAGCCGAACTCACAGGCTGTAGGCAACGCCTAAAAAAACGAGTCAAGTAGTGGCTAACGGGAAGCTGCTAGGATTTTGACAAAAAACAATCTAATCTCTGATTCCATCTCTGGATTCTACGCTTCGATCGATTCCTAAGTCGGTAAAGTCCCTATCGAATCGTTGCCGTTATTGGAGTAAGTTGCTACCAATAATCCCAATCGATAGGAGTTCGACCCGCGAACTGAAACCAGCAAGCGACCTGGGCCTCGTTCTCAACCTCTATCGAGTGTAGCGATGGCGGCATCGTCGACGTCGGTTTGATCCTACCGCAAGTCTGTATATTCGCCAACAGATAGTGCGCCGGACGATCACCGATGCTACGCAGGTTCTGCGCTGTTACGGGATTCGCCGCATCCGCTGAGAGGGCGCCTGTTTTCTTTTCAATATTTGAGCTACTAAGTGATGCGATTGTGTGAGTTCTAATTTTACCATTAGAGGGAAATTCTCAGCGGCAATTTTTTTATTCAATTGCTCAAGAATTTTTTGTGCCGATAAAAAAGCTCGACTTTGGTTTTCAAGACTCGATTTAACGATATTCAATGCACGAGAAATTTCCTTGGATGTCATTGCCGAATCACATGAGATAAGATTCACAATCTTCCTCAGATCCCCGCGTCCAACCCATGTACTTGCAATGCGTTTGGCTTCCAAGAATTTGTAGTGCTGCCCAAGTAATTTGTTATCAATGAGTGATTTGAGTAGTCGGGAAGTATTTGCGGACGATCTTCCTCCAAGCACTAACGTCGGCTGGAGTTCTTGAGCATTTATTGCCCGTTCCGCAAGCTTTGTGCTTGATTTAGTTGGATGTGGAAAGACTGAGATATTACATCGTCCACGTAGAGTGAAATTTTGGCGATCTAGTCTTGCTGACACCAACAATTCGATTCTGTATGTACCGACTCCCGGGAACAATGCCCCTTGCCGACACCGGAGCAACGTGACAGCGCCCCATACTGACTTCCCTGATCCAAATGGAATCCAGTCACACTCGTCACTCACCAAAAGATTTGGCGTCACATGCTTTACTTTACTATCAGGACCAATAACCCTTACGCGAACGCCTCCGTGCGAGAATCCAATATTCCGGGGCAAGCGAATTATTTTCCGGCTTCGATTGGTAATCACGAAACAAAGCCGAACCGGTGCACCCAACGGATAATTGGGAAGGAGCGACTCTAACTTGATTTCGCAAATGGAATTTCGAAGTTCCTTTGTAGGCCTGTCGTCGGATGGAGTCAACGCAGGATACGGTAGTCCGCCAGGCCTAACAACAGGGTCAGGCATGTGTCTGAGCCATTCTTGTTCATCTTTTGAGAACTCAAACGGTAGCTTATCTGGAAACAGCGTTGTTCCGACAAGGTCATTAGTTGCAGACATGATTTTTTCCGATCCTGGAGTAGACGGGTGCTCCAGGCCAAATGAATGCCCAACCTCATGGACGGCGGTCCGAAAGTACAACGGCGGGTACTTTCCAAAGTACTTTTCCTTGTTCGCTGGATGCCATGATGCGTCGGATGGAATTGGCCAAGTAGATGAAATCGCGCAACCTTGCCGTGGTGTTTCGTCGGAATCAAATTCCGCGAAATCAAACATCATCCCGCGATAAGCGTTGCTCAAATAAACGATGTCTTCAACGCACAACAAGAATACCTGCCATTCTTCGTCAAGTGTGGGCTTCGCGGGAATGGACTTTGCCAGGACCTCGTGAAGAACGACTGGTGACCATTTTGTACCACCCGTGGGATTTGAAATACTAAGTGGTGCTGCAAGTTTTAATCGCCAGCCAACTTGGCGAAAGAGTTCTGTCCAACCGATCACTCCTCCATTGTTCATAGGGATCGGTGCGTCTTGCGTTGCCGCTATTCGCAAAGCAATAGACCGGAAATCTGCGCATTGCCATGTCGCAGTTCCATTTCCCAAATCCGTTGAACCATCGCTAACTTGAATAGCATACTTGATTGCCCCTAACGCATTCGAAGTCGCGTTAGATAAAACAAGCTTTAGCTTCGGACCGCTCTCCCATTCCCCGTTCGGTTGGTTAAGAATGCCAACATTGAACTTTATTCTCAAACCACCATCCACGAATCGCAAAGCATTTTGGGCTAACGTGAGGTAGGCAACATAGTCAGACCTGATAAATGTAGGGACGGTATCAGGGGCAAATACTTGCCCCTGATCAATGTAGAGATCAGACGTTATCTTGAAAGTGATGGAGTCTTGATCTGCGGCAATCCGCTCCACACGCATTACGCCCTGCAAGTGCCGCGTGCCAAGAGTTCCATTATTCTTCAAACTCAACTTAAGGAGGTAGCATCCTTGCTGGAGCAAGTCTGCTAATCTCTGTTCGTTGACATCTGATGACCTCCGTAGTTTCTCGTCGCGAATAAGTGGGATGGACAAGGGATGCTCCGCATACCATCTTTATTGCGGATTGGAACCGCCTTGTGGGTTTCGTAATTGTAACTCTAGTTCAAGTGGCGAGATACCCATCCGCGGTGATAATATTGGAGGCAAGTTGGTCCTTGGGTCAACCACATCCTCCAATGCTCGCATTACCGGGTCACGCCGTTGTTCCTTCTCCACTGGAGTATCGTTTGGTTTCGCACTCTCGTCAAACGGCAAATTTGTGGCTTTACCGTCGTCACCTTTCTTGAGTCTAACCACTGCATCAAAGGGGAGGTTAGCCTTGATGATCTGTGCGGCGTTTTCCTGTTCAATTGGATTACCGTCAGGTCCCAAGAACCAAGTAACTTCCTTTACTCGTTTGCTCGGCTTTGTTGCTTGAGGCGAGAATGCATAGTCGAGAATTGTCATTGTTAGTTTTGTCAATTCATCCTGACCGTCCGGACACACCCAGACATAGGTTCCACAATAATGCCCCTTCTTCAAACAGCGACTTCCCTTGGGCAAGCTTTTTTTATCCCCACAGCTAAGCCACCTAATTGCTTGGAAGCAAGCTGGTGTTGTTCGTCCTGTCGAAGTAGTCCATGTTAACAATTCATCTGGAAGTCCGAGTTTTTCCTCTTCCTTGTTCCTGTAACTTTCAGCTGGATCACCCAAATAAAATGTTCTTTGTAATCGATCGCAATTGGGGCATGAGGCTGGTGCTGAGCAAAGCCCTGCACACACCAGCGAGTGCTGATAAGCACACCTCATGAGTTCAAGACGCCTCGGATCATAAATAGGAGTTAAACTCCAAGTTTGGTACATATCCCTACCACCAGACAGCTTTAGGACATCCGTAGCGAATCCCATTCGATTCCACGTCGTATCGCTTCCGATTGATCCTTTATCTGTCACATCGGATCTTCCGGTGTTTGGATATGCAAATGAAGGTAGAGAATTTGGGTCATGAACGAACATCGCAAGATTGTCGAGCACTTGCTGTTCGTAAATCTCCGTTAATGACGTTGCTTGGTGCGTCGTGTTCCAACGAAGTTGCTTGTGGGCACATCCAGAGCAGATCGAGAGCCCAATAGCAATAAGCGCGATTAATCTTCCAGTCATTCGATTTTCAGCCTCACTATTAGGATTTCGGAGAATTCATCTCAGTTGACCGTACAACCTGCGGAATCTATCGAATCACGGCTTTCCGCAGAATCATTGCTTTCAGTAAGTCGAAACCAAAGATCACAAAGTACACGTCAAGATCCTAATAAGTGGAATATTTTTACATTTGCAACTCAAGAGGCGACCCAGACTGCTGTTAAGCTAGCATTCTAGACATCCTCGCTATCATAAGCACGGTTGGCAGTCAAAGAGATCGAACGGTCTTCTGGATTGGGGGACTTGGACAGCCCCGTGCCTACAACATCGATCCCAATTCTCCCAATGAGTTTGGGATGTTTGTGGCGCATCGGTTATACGAACGCTCCAGTTAGCAACCAGTTCTTGTGACCTATCACAGGTGTTCAGCAAGCAGCCGATCGGGCAGGAGTATGCTTAAACCGAAGCTGCCTGTCCCGATCAGGCGATTTTTCCCCTTGGGCAGCTCGGCTTGAAAAGATGTGTAAGAAGCCCACCGCTGGATCCGTTTGCATTACAATTCTAGGAAGTAGATCTGTCTCTAATCAATTGGATACCGGCTAAATAACGGCGAAGGTTATACGGCTTAATCATGGCAATTGATTTCGAAGCTCTCGAGCAGGCAAACGAAAGATTCCAGGCTTACGACCGCAAAATCAATCTCAAGGATACGAAACAATCGATTCGTGAGAAGCATCAAACCTCACAAAGGTATCGAGAAGTGTTTCTTCCTGCTGGAGAAAGATCGTTCTCCCTTCATGCCACCGAGTTTACAACTTCAAAAAGTGCGTTGAGCTTAGGAAGAAATAAGTCAGCGAAAAAAGGTTCGGCTAGTGCCGCACCGAAACTTCTGATCGAAGAAGTAATCCAACGTGAAAATGATCTTCGTCCCATTCGGTTCCTGGAAATTGGACTTCTTGCGGCCCGCTCAATCGGCAGGGTGAGAGTCGTTGACACGTTCACAAACCAGGAAGGGGACGGTACAGGGTTTCTCATCGCCCCAGGGTTGCTCATGACCAATTGGCACGTCCTGAAAAGTCTTGAGATCGCGGAAGCCTCATCGGTAATCTTCGACGACGAGGACGGGTTAAACGGTGATCCAAAGGACACCAAGTCATTCCGTCTGCTACCAAGGAATTTATACCTGGCTGACGAGAAACTTGATTATGCAATTGTCGAGGTTTCCCCGAGAACTAACTCAGGGGTTTCTTTATCGCAATTTGGATACCTTAGACTCTTCGAGCAGACTGGCAAACTCGACCCGCAGATCAGGCAGGCAGCCAACATCATTCAGCATCCCAGCGGCGGCCCAAAGAAAATATCGGTAAGGGACAACTACTTTTTGCCGATATTGCCGAATGCACATGACCCTGAGCGTACGGTGAATTCACTCTACTATGGCGCAGACACCCTGAAGGGTTCGTCCGGCTCGCCGGTTTGCAACGATCAGTGGTACGTTGTTGCGCTGCACCGAGGAGGAGTGCCTGAAACAAAAATGGTGAAGGGGAAACGTATAGTGGTTCGGCTTGATGGCACCCCGGCTCAGGAAAACGACCCGGAGCATCTAATCAGGTACATCGCCAATGAGGGTACCCGCGTAAGCCGAATTTATGAGTCGCTCCGAAAGAAGCAAACTAAGAGCAAGCATGCAGCTAACGCGTTATCAAGAATGCTGGCTGTCTCAAGTAACCCAGAATTGGGTCCGCTGGATCTTCGGTCTTCTCCAATTCTAATACCGGGTGGCGCGTCGGCCAGTGGCGGTGGGGCTGAGGAAATCACAAGAAGAAAGTTAGACGACTATAGGAATGCAAAAGGTTATAAACCAACATTTTTAGGACCTTCATTCAGAATTGGATTGCCAAGATATACAAGTGAGTTAAAGCGTGAGCTTGCTCCACTGCGTGATGCCGAAAAACACCTGCTCGATTACGACAACTATTCTTTGGCAATCAACCGAGAGAGAAGAACTGCATTTTTTGTTGCAGCAAACGTTGATGGATCGAAGCTATGGAAGACGGATGTCGATGGTGATCGTCCAACAAGACCCGCATGGAGCTACGACCCAAGGATGCTCGAAGAGTATCAACCCGACGATGAAATTTTCAGTAATACCATCGCTAGGGGGCATCTGTATAAACGAGAGGACGCAACCTGGGGTAAGGATAAGGAAGCGATCAATCGAGCAGACCGACACTCATTCACGATCACCAATGCTACACCAATGATTTCTGGCTTTAACAATGTGGAGTGGGGTGATCTAGAGGATCTGGTAACCAAAGAACTAAAGGGTGGTCGCAAGCTCTCGTACTTCGCAGGACCGGTTTTTCGTTCCTCGGATCCATACTACTACGAACTGACGAGTTTCTCGGGGCCCAGTGGTAATCGCAGGACGGGCATGCGGATACCCTTGTCTTTCTGGAAAATCGTTGCTTGGATCGAGGGTGGAAACCTAAAGGCAGCAGGGTTTATTTTACAACAGTCTGACGAGCTAAAAGCGCATGGAACAATCGAAGAAATTGACTTCGGTAATTATAAGAAACGGAGGATCAAAGAAATCGAGGATCGAACAGTGATTTGTTTCAGCCGGAAGTGGCACACTTTCAGTTTTTTCCAAGTTGCGCTTTAGCTGGCCTGTAAAGGTATGGTTTTTTGCTTGAGTTTCAGGTTCTCTTCTCTGCGATGATGTCGAGCGAGTCGCAGTTTCAATGCTCGATTCGAATCCAACTCGTCCGGGTTGCCGCGATAAAAAGTCGCCGGCGGTTTAAACCCCAATGAACTGTGTAAACGAACCGTGTTGTAGTGCTCTACGATCGACGATAACGCTTCCTGTGCCTCTGATCGGCTCTTGAGCTCTAGCTCGTCTAGCTTTTCTCTCAGAGTTCGATTTGCTCGCTCGATTACTCCATTCTCCTCGGGGCAATGTGGGCGAATTCGATTATGAACTAGTCGGTGGTACTCTAGCACCGAACCAAACTCCTTGGAGATGTACCCGCTACCGTTGTCGCTTCGAATCATCGGCTGAACTGTGGCTCGGCCCTCGTTGTCTAATGGGAGCGTTTGCAGCGCGGCTTGGGCCGCGATGCTCAACGAGCGGCCATCCATGTTGCTCATCAACTCCCAGTGGACGATGTAACGCGAATACTCGTCGATGAACGCCGCAAAAAAGTATTGCTCTTCATTGATGGTCAGATACATGAAGTCTGTTGCCCAGATCTGATCCGGACGGCTTGCTTTCTCGAACTCTTCGCGGTAACGATTCTTTCTTCCACGATGCCGATTCATTAGGTTTTCGTCTAGCAAAATGCGGTAAACCGTCGATGGGCTAAGGTACGCAACTCCTTCATCGATCATTCGCCATGCAAGCTCGCGATGGCGTATATCCGGGTTCGCTAAAGCATACTCTTTGACTGCAACCTTCTCTTCTGGAAGTGCCTCGTAGACCCGCACTGGCTGAATCGGTTGCGTGGTCTGCGAATTCCACGCCTCTTGACGCTTCCATCGATAATAAGAGCTATACGGCACTCCGAGGATCTTCAATGCTTTGCGTACGGGCATTTGGCTTCGAGTCTTTGCCTGATCGACCTCTGCGATGACTCGCTGCTGAAGATCGCCCGGAATCTGTCCGTAATCCTCGATCCCTAAAGCGTTTTTTTTAGTTCGAGGTTTTCCGCCGTGATCTCAGCAATCACGTTCTTCATGCGGATCAAATCAGCTTCCAAACGGGACTCTTTGACTTCCTGTGTTCGCTCTCGTTTGCCCCCAAAAACCGCCTCAGCACTAGCTACAAGTTGCTACTTCCACGTGTAGTACTGAGTCGGGCTTATACCCTCTTGGCGGCAGAGGGATGCCACGTCGATACCAGGTTCCATCCCCTTCAAAACGATACGCATCTTGTCCGCTGGCTTACGCATTGTCTTCCTACGCTTCTGTTTGCTCATGGTAGGTTCTCCTGGCCAACAGAAAAACCAACCAGAATAACTTAAGAGTGTGCCATTGTCACTGAAACATTACAGTGGGATATCTACAAGTTCGAGCGCGACGGTTCGGGGGAATTGACCTTTCAGTCAAAGCACTGAAAGGGATCGATTTGCTCAATCGTCGATTTCCATCGGATTGGTCGTGAAAACGTACAACGCCCATGCTACCATGTGTCGAGCGTACAACGGCTTCCCGAAAAGGTCCGATATCAGGGGCGATGCGGGGAGATAAAATTCCAGGCTCGGAATGAGTCTCCATACTGGTTAACACAAAACGCCGTGAGCCTGAGCTTGCGGTGTTTTCCTTTTATTCCGTGCTCCGCGTCATAACATTCAGCATTTTTACGTCCAAGAACTCGGCACTTGGAGCGAAGCTTATTCAGCCAGCGTGCTCACAGGGCGTAGTGTAGCTCAAAGGTTGGTTCATTGACTGATTTGCTCCTTTCCGGCGCTGCAGAACAGGCCCACCTGAGCGCGGTGTGGCACTATCGGTTACTATCAGATTGACTACTCAAGTGGGCGGTTTTCTTGATCCCAGGGAAGCTGTTTCGAACAGAGAGACTGACGAGCTTTCAAAACTTATCAAGTAGATTCAATAGAGTCGCGATGTCCAAAGATGGTGAATCTCGACCGACCATTAAATCAGAACAGCGGTTTCTTGGTTCGTCAGGCTGCTGGCCACCACAACCAGCACTCGAGTAAACGCCCGACACTGGCCGAGGGCGTGCGTGCGATCGGTACTTTCCCGATTGCGGATAACGCTAAAGGTCTTGCCAAAAACGCGAACCGCTTTAGTATCAGACATCAACGAGACTATTCCAACGGCGGAGGTACTGGGGTCGAAATCGGGGTTAGAGGACGTGGCTCTTCATTGTCACACACAAGTCTAAGGTGAATCGATACGAATGCCATTTTATCGTAGTTGAGTTGCGAAACCTCCGTAAACCTCTGCTCACTTTCGCCGGAAAGTCCGGTCCCACCGGGCGAACGTTGGTACAACACGTCGGGAAACCTATTTAGCTTCTCGGGCTTGAATAATACCGAGATGAGTCCGAGATCAGGGCATCGAATGAGTCCGACCTTTTCGGCCTCAGGAGTGCCAAACTGGTAGAATGTGAACCGACCCGTGTCGTGGACAGGCCGTTCCAAAGTAATGCTCTGCTTCGGTGGTATCCGCCACGTACCCACCTGCTTTCCATCGACCTTGATCTCGGCATCACAGTTGAGTTTGCCGAAGTTCGACAGTTGGATGGTGTACGTACTGTTGTGGCTCATCGATACGTAACCAGAACTTCCTTCCCGTCCCGGAGTGACCTTCACGGCGAAATTGCCAAGTTGCATTGCTAGTCTCCTGGCTGATCTGTCTTTCTATAACACCCGCCTTTTACGCCTTCTCGGGATTACTTTACCAAGATGCGTAGACCTCGCCAAGTGGTTTAAACCCGGGATTACGCCGTCCTTTTGCTGCGTGAACCGCACTTTTTACTGATCCTGTGATCGACAGCGTATTACCAAGACGGACTTGTCTGCGGCGTAGGTAACTCCCGTTACCGGTACGAGGGCACCGTAGGCAGCAAGCATCAACTTTGTGGCCGGATCGACTTGGCGAGGTTCTTCCTGTAGTTTTTCGCGTTCGCAATGCCCTCAACTTTCTTTCCAGCTGCCATCTCCATCCTCAGCACCTTTGGCTACGACGGCGGACTTGGTGGCGGCGGACGATCCACCCCCCCGATGCCTTTCCGTCCTTGCTGCTGGAATATCGTGCCTGCCGCGAGAAAAACGAAAAGCCTCGCCGGCAGAATCTGTGGGTTCGAATCGGCTAAGGCAAGTCGCCAAGCTGGTGGATCTAGACCTCGATCAAGTGTTTTGGTTCACCGGCAAGTGGAATCTACTGCCTCATAGCTAACGAAGTTTGAGTGCATCCTGCACGGGGATTTCGCCGCGTCGTGCGGCGAAGGTTTATCGCATAGTGCCAAAGTCGGAATGGAAGGGAGCAGATCCTCTTAAAGGACCGCTTCGCATACCGACTTCGGACTTCATGACGCTCAGGTTGCACCTCTGCAGAGCCTTATCCTTCGTGAAGATACCTTTGTTGTAATCGCTTCGAAGCCACTAAGCAACTTGTTTCGAAGCAGCCCGTTTCTCTTGACGCAATTTGCGAGCCGCTTCCAGCTTTCGGTCGCGTTCTTTTCCAATCACTTCGCTGAGACCTGCGAGGCAGTCAGCGGGAGTAATGTATCCAATCGCACTGTGCAATCGAACGGTGTTGTAGTATTTCACGTACTTCGCAATGCGTCTCTCGGCCTCCTCCTGAGTGGCAGGTGAACTTGGACGGATGCACTCGCTCTTGAGTGATCCGTGCCAGCGTTCCAACTTGCCGTTGCTCTGCGGGTAGTATGGGCTAGTTCGAACATGTGTCAGACCATATTCGCGAACGAATGCCTTGAAGTCATTGGCGATGAACTGAGGGCCATTGTCGCTGATAATACGAGGCTTGACTCCAGGGTGCTTTTCAATCCCTTTGGCTATGACCAGTTCGATATCAAATTCCTTCATGGTTTCGCGTAGCTCCCAGTGCACTATGTATCGACTGAATCCATCGAGCACCGATATCAGGAAGTAAAACGTCCCACCGGTGTTGATGTAGCTGACATCGATATGCCATTCTTGGTGGATTTTCGTTGGTTGAATGAAGCCTGTGCCTTTCTTGCTGGGGGTCACGATCTTACGGTCCAAACGCCCTGCATTCTTGAGAACTCGATACGTGGAGCTTGGGCTCACGGCGACGATGTCGTCGTCAAGCATCATGAATGTTAATCGTCGGTAGCCTTCGAGTGGGTGTTTGTCGTGGAAGTCAAGGATCGCTTGCTTCTCCCATTCTTCGAGCCACCAGTCCCGTGGTATTTTGCCGTTATGGCCGTTGATCTTTCCGTAGCGTTTGAGCCATGTGTGGTACTTGCTCGTGGACAGCTTTGCCCACTTGAGCAAGTCCTTGCATGGCAATTCGGAACGCTTAGACCAATACTTCATGTAGTCGACGATCTTGTCGCGAATGTCGTGGGCCGGTAAAGCTTCACTGGCAAACGCCTTCTAGAGGTCCCCATTGGCTTTTTTTGCCTTGACGTTCTCCTCCATGAGCTCTGCGATCACCTCATTTTTGTGGATGAGTTTCTCTTCGAGCTTCTTGATCCGTTGGTCTTTGAGCTGGTTGATCTTGGCTTCGGCTCGCTGGGAAACCTTTTCGGACCTGGCCGATTTCTCGAAAGCCCGCTCGACTTGCTCAAGCGCCAAGGCAACCCATGGATGGATCTGTGTCGGTTGGATCGATAGTTCCTCTGCGATTGAGGAGATTGGTTCTTTGTCTTTCAGGTGCCGTCGAACGATGGCGGCCTTTTGCTCAGCAGTGAATTTTCTGCGTGTTTTGGTCATCGGAATCCTCCAGGAAACAGGTTATGTTAGCCTAATCAGAGGGAATTCCACTTTCTAGTGAGGCAAAACACAGGTATTTCCTCGGAATCACAAAGCACTTCGCAAGATATCTCACCAGACAACGGAATTGAGACGATCACCAACAGCATCGGCATGAAACTGGTACTGATTCCCAAGGGGACATTCGTGATGGGCTCGCCTGAGAGCGAGGAAGGCCGCCAAAAGGACGAGACCCAACACGAAGTGACGATCAGTAAGGACTACTACCTTGGTGTGACGGAAGTCACCCAGGGGCAATACCAGAAGGTTATGGGGAAGAATCCGAGTTACTTTAAAAAGCGCATCATCCGCGAGAGCGACAGTTCGATGTATCCGGTCGAAGCGGTTTCGTGGGAAGATGCTGTCGAGTTCTGCAAGAAGCTTTCGGAATTGCCTAAGGAGAAAGCAGGTCGTGTGTATCGCTTGCCTACGGAGGCAGAGTGGGAATACGCTTGCCGGTCAGGGAGTAAGTCGGCGTATAGTTTTGGAGAGAGTTCAAAATCACTGGGCGACTATGCTTGGTTTGATGAGAACAGCAGACATCAGACGCACCCGGTCGGCCAGAAGAAGCCGAACGCTTGGGGCCTGTACGACATGCACGGGAACGTCATTGAGTGGTGTAGCGACTACTGGTATGGTGAATATCCCAAGGGTGCGGTTAGCGATCCTAGTGGTCCCAGGGGGGGCTCGTACCGCGTGATCCGTGGCGGCAGTGGGAACTACACGGCCGCGTTTTGTCGGTCGGCGGTCCGGTCCGGGCTCGTCCCGTCGTTCCGGGACAGCGGCCTCGGCTTCCGCGTTGCCCTGAGTCCATCTGGAATCCCCCGGTCGCCGGAGGCGGACAAGTAAAGCTTAGCGACAGGCGGTCGTAGGCACACGAGGTTGCGAAGGGCGGATGCCCCGCGACCGAGCAGTACCGAAGACCGGTCTTGGTCGAGAAATGCTGGGGTGCAGGGGGCTTGCCCCCTGCGCGGGTCGCGAAGAGGTTTTTTTCGGCCTAGGAACATTAAAGTAATGCTCCACAACCGTCTCTCTTGCGGTCTATAATCAAGGGCAATTTTTGGATCGTCTCAAAAATGTCATTCGGCAATGTTCTAATAAACAAACACTAAGATGACCTCGCCCCTCAAAACCATCCGCATTTTCATCTCTAGCCCAGGCGATGTTCACGAGGAACGCAACCAGGCCAAAGCCGTAGTCGAACAGCTTCGACATTCCTTTGCCGGAAGACTTGAGCTCGAAGCGGTGCTGTGGGAGGAACTCCCCCTTCAAGCCGATATGTCGTTCCAAGAAGGAATCGACCTAGTTCTATCGGACAAAGGGATCGATATTGCCGTCTTTGTCCTTTGGTCCCGTTTAGGTAGTCCTACCGGGCCCTTGATGGTTGGAGAAGATAAGCGATCCTTCCGCAGCGGTACCGAACGGGAGTGGCAGCTTATGCTCCAGTCCCGAGACCAATGCATCCAAAACGGTCTATCCCCGCGCCCGGCGATCATCGCCTATACAAGGCGAGACGACGAATCGTTCGTCGAACGCTTGCGTGGAAAATCCGATGAGGAGCGAGCCAAAGAGTTAGAGCAGAAGAAAGCCGTAGCTGGATTTATCAAAGAGGAATTCAAGGATTCCGAAACAGGCACCAACATTCGGGCTTACCATAGCTTCGATCAACCAACCACGTTTGCCAAGCAGCTCCGAACGCATCTATCGGCATTGCTGGAAACCATGTGCTCGGATGCATCCGAGAAACTCTACTGGGACCCTTCAGAAAAAGGCCCACCTTTCCGAGGCCTCGATGTTTTTGAATTCGAGCACTCTGCGATCTTCTTCGGACGCGAAGACGAAATCGTGGCGATTCGCTCCCAGCTTCGAGAACAGGCTTGCCGAGGCTGCGCGTTCTTGCTTATCAGTGGTCCGAGCGGAAGCGGTAAGTCTTCGCTTGTACGAGCTGGGGTTTTGCCGGATGTCTGCGCCCACGAACTCGACTCGGAGATCCACCGATGGCGATGGCTCGCCGTGCGACCAAGCGAACTCGGTGAAGATATGCTTGCCGGACTGATTCAGAAGCTTGCATCCCAAGAAGTCTTGCCGGAATTGAAAGAATGGTCCGAGGACATCGAAGTCCCAAGCAACCGAAAGGACCTTCGAGAGTGGATTTCCGTATTAGTACTTCGAGTCAAAGATGCACTCAAGGCGGCTGGAAAGGGAGGCTCAAGGCTGATTGTGCTTGTCGACCAGCTCGAAGAACTTTTCTCACAAAAATCGAGCGAGCCAGAGGAAAGCCGGGGATTCTTTGAGGTCATCGAAGCACTCGCTAGGTCAAGGCTCGTCTGGGTCGTTGCCACGGTCCGAAGTGACTTTTATCAAGAGTGCCAAAAGGTACCCTCGCTTGTTCAGATGAAACAAGGGCTTGGGCATTTTGATCTCCTTCCCCCCGGCCCGAACGACTTACTTCGAGTCATCACTCGTCCAGCAGCCGTCGCAGGCCTACGGTTCGAGCAGCAAGGGGAAAAGAACCTTGCCGATCTGATCCTCAAGGAAGCAGTAGGCCAAGGGGAACTTCTACCACTGCTGGAACACCTGCTTTTGGATCTCTACGAGCACCGGTCAGAAGATGGGATCCTAACGCTCGAGCGTTACCAAACGATTCAAGGACTCCAAGGTGCGCTGCGCAAGCACTGCGAGAAGACCTACGACGGACTGTCCGTCGGGAGCCAGGAAGCTTTTGGACGAGTTTTATCCCAACTAGTGAACCTTAGTGGGGAAAACCACGATACCGCAGTTCGCAGAACTATCCCTGTGAAGACTTTTCAGGCCGATCAAGATGCATCGGAGTTGGTCGGGAAACTTGTCCAAGCACGACTGCTCTCAACGGGTGTGGACTTAGAAGGCAACGCCTTGGTGAGCGTTTCGCACGAAGCTGTCTTGAGATCTTGGCCAAAGGTAACCAAGTGGATCGAACTCAATCGGGAGAACCTTCGGATACGCAGTCGTTTGGAATCCGAAGAGTCTAGATACCGCGAGCAACCCGACGAGAGTCTTCTTTTGCAACGGGGCGTGCGATTGCAAGAGGCCAAGAAACTGCTGGAGACTGGGCCAGAGTTGCTCACCCCAGAGGCGAGCGAATTTGTTCGCAAGTCGATTGCGCTTGATGATGCCAAGACCATGAGGCAGAAACGCAACTGGGTTTTGGCCCTGGGACTATTAGCGTGCGCTGCCGTTGGAACTTACTGGTACATCCAAACATCCGCAAGAATGACAAGAGTCGATGGGCTTGTCGCGAGCCTGATCGAGTCCGACCCAGAGCGTCTTGTAGAAAACATCGAGAAGCTGAACTCGGAATTCGACGCTGCTGAGCCACTGCTTCGGAAAAACATCTCCGCAGAAAACTCTAGCCCAGAGAACGAACGGAGAATCTTGCACTCAAAGCTCGCCTTGGTCTCACGGGACCCGTCATTGATCGGGGACGTGACCGAAGCGTATTTCACCAAGGGAGTCAGTTATTTGCTCCCTATCAGGCAGATCCTAAGCCCGCGTGGAGATTCTCTTGCCGAGCCCATGACGAAGCGACTCAAGGACTCGGCTGAGACCCCCGAAGCGAGACTACGTGCTGCGGTTGCATTGGCAGAGTTCCAAAAGCAGCCAAGCGACTTGGATTGGGATCAGGAGACGACTCAGTTTGTGGCAGAGCAACTTGTTTCGGCCAATCCGGAATTCCAACCGATCTACAGAAAGGGCCTACGCTCAATCAAAGAGAAGTTGGTTGGTGCCTTAACTGGTTTGTTCACCGATAAGTCTCTCAAAGAAACGCAAAGCCTCAGCGCTGCGAGTTCGCTAGCAGATTATGCTGGTGACGATCCACTTAAAATCGCAGATCTGCTTACGGAGGCGACTCCTGAGCAATATGCCATCCTCTTTCCGCTGATTGAAAAAGGAATTACTGCTCAAGCGGTCTCAAAGCTCAAGGAAGTGGCGTCTAGTCTACCTGCCGACGACCTCGGTTCGGTACCTAGGATTGCATTCGGGCAGAGGCGAGCCGATGCGGCAGTGACGATGCTCAAGTTAGGGGAGAAAGAGAGTGTCCTGCCTGTGTTCAACTGGACCGACGATCCCGAAGCTCTGACTCAATTCATCTTCCGTTGCAAGCCTCGGGGGATTCCTGTTGGAACACTTTTAGATTTGCTGGATTTGGTGTCCGAAGATCCGATGAAATATCCCAAGGACACACGGTATGCTTTGTTGCTTTCGATAGGGGAGTATGGACGCAGCGAGATTCCGGCAAGCCGCTGTGAGACGCTGATAAAAAAGCTGGCGGACTGGTACGCAAACGATCCGAGTTCCGGTGTGCACGGTGCAGCAGGTTGGCTGCTAAGGCAATTAGGGGAGAAGGAGGTTGCTGAAGGCGTTGACCAACAGATGGAACTTTATTCACCGGATCGCGAATGGTTCACTTTGGCCATCACGGTGCAACCGGAAGAGGATGAGTCGAATGTAAGCAACGGTAAGCCATCCAAAAAAACCTTTTACTTCACACTCATCATTTTTCCTCAAGGAGAGTATTTGATCGGTTCACCGGAGGACGAAACGGATCGCTATAAATTTATCGAGGTACGGCACAAGGTGGTATTGACGCGTCCGTTTGCCCTGTTGGACCGGGAGGTCACGTACGACGAAATGATTTCGTTCAGGCGGGCACCGTATGCAAAACGGTTAATTGAGGGAAGAAAGTCCTTGAATGTTCCATGCGACGAGGCTAACTGGTACGATTCGGTGGCATTCTGCCGTTGGTTGGGTCTGGAGATGGGTTTGACAGAAACGGATCAGTGTTATCCGGATCCGGAGACGCTGAACAAGGAGGAGTATCCACGTGACCCGAACGTGACTTGGGCACCAGAGAACTGGCCTTTGGATTTGAGCAAACGCGGGTTTCGATTACCGACGAAGTCGGAATGGGAGATTGCAGCGAGAAGTAGATCGAGGACATCCTATGGGTTTGGAAGCGAAGTTAGCCTGCTAGATCGCTTTGGGTGGTTTACTGAGAATAGTGGAAAGAAAGTTCACCCTGGTAGGGAGAAGCGACCGAGCATGCGAGGCATGTTCGACCTGCATGGGAACCTATTTGAGTGGACCCACGATTGTTATGCCGAATACGATGACTCGAGCCAGACGGACCCTCAGGGACCAAATGCGGGCTCGCTCCGCGTGTTCCGTGGCGGCAGTTGTTACGACGAGGCCGCGCGTTGCCGGTCGGCGTACGAGAACTGTGGCAGCCCGTCGAACGGCAACTACAGCCTCGGCTTCCGCGTTGCCCTGAGTTGCCCATCCGGAATCCCCCAGTCGCCGGAGGCGGACAGCAAGTAGATTCCAAGAGAGTCGAAAGTTGAACGATCCAACTTGCACACTCGGTATTCTCATCGTGTATGCTAATGGATCCATCTAATCGTCCGAATTTTTCTTGCGTGTCCGAGGTGAAATCATGCGGTCTTTGATGCTTTGTCTTGTCGGCCTGCCGTTTGTCATTTCCTGTACAGGGTCATCGGAAACCAACAAGGCAGGCATTTCCTCGGAATCACAAAGCACTTCGCAAGATATCTCACCAGACAACGGAATTGAGACGATCACCAACAGCATCGGCATGAAACTGGTACTGATTCCCAAGGGGACATTCGTGATGGGCTCGCCTGAGAGCGAGGAAGGCCGCCAAAAGGACGAGACCCAACACGAAGTGACGATCAGTAAGGACTACTACCTTGGTGTGACGGAAGTCACCCAGGGGCAATACCAGAAGGTTATGGGGAAGAATCCGAGTTACTTTAAAAAGCGCATCATCCGCGAGAGCGACAGTTCGATGTATCCGGTCGAAGCGGTTTCGTGGGAAGATGCTGTCGAGTTCTGCAAGAAGCTTTCGGAATTGCCTAAGGAGAAAGCAGGTCGTGTGTATCGCTTGCCTACGGAGGCAGAGTGGGAATACGCTTGCCGGTCAGGGAGTAAGTCGGCGTATAGTTTTGGAGAGAGTTCAAAATCACTGGGCGACTATGCTTGGTTTGATGAGAACAGCAGACATCAGACGCACCCGGTCGGCCAGAAGAAGCCGAACGCTTGGGGCCTGTACGACATGCACGGGAACGTCATTGAGTGGTGTAGCGACTACTGGTATGGTGAATATCCCAAGGGTGCGGTTAGCGATCCTAGTGGTCCCAGGGGGGGCTCGTACCGCGTGATCCGTGGCGGCAGTGGGAACTACACGGCCGCGGATTGCCGGTCGGCGGTCCGGGACGGGCTCGACCCGTCGCGCCGGGGCAACGGCCTCGGCTTCCGCGTTGCCCTGAGTTTGCCATCCGGAATCCCCCAGTCGCCGGAGGCGGACAAGTAGAGCGGAGCGGTATGCGGTCGTAGGCACGCGAGGTCGCGAGTGGGCGGATGCCCCGCGACCGAGCAGTGCCGAAGACCGGTCTTGGTCGATTGACGCGGGGGTGCAGGGGGCTTTTACAGGTAGATTCAAGGTGCGCCCTTGTTTCTATCCCAACTCTCTCCAAGGAGCCCCTGCTTATGTCCCGCGTATGCTCCTCCAAAGCTGCCCAACTTTGGGCCGAGCGCATCGCACAGTGCCTATTACCCAGTGCGAGCGATCCAACCTCTCGGCACCCATGTTCTGCCAGTCAATCGGTTGCTCGCTGACGTCCTTCTACCAGTGGAAACGCAAGCTTGCCGCACCGCCCGCGCAAAGCACCTTTCTGCGAGTCCAAACTTCGGAACCGACCAAAGACCCGATCGAGATCAAACTCCCCTCGGGAGTCTCGATCTTAGTTCCAGTTTCAGCCGTCGAAACGATCGCAGCGATCCTCAAACAAGTATCTTAAGCGCGATGCTAACCCTAAGCCCTTCTGTGCCGATCTATCTTCACTCCGAGCCCATCGACATGCGCAAGAGCTTCGATGGGCTCTTTGGTATCATCAAGAGCGACCTCAGCCGAGATGTGCGCGACGGAGGATTATTTATGTTCCTAAATCAGCGACTCAATCGTTTGAAAATCCTCTATTGGGATACCGATGGCATCGCGATCTGGATGAAGCGACAGGTGATCATTACTCACGCGGAGCTTCAATGCATCCTCTCGGGTGTTGATTTGTCTTCGGTGCGTAAACGCAAACGCTATGTCGCTCCATCAACAAGCGTCGCTTGATGATGATGCTCGGCATGCAAGACGACAAGAAACTGCCCAACGATTTAGCCACCGCTCACGAGGTTATTCGCGTGCAGTCAGAACTCCACAAGTCACTCCAAGAGGCACTCGCAGAGCGTCGACGAGTGCGTGCCGAACGACCAAAATCACCCGGTTGCAGCCAAGTGACTTTGACTTCAGGAAACGCCCGATCGGCAACTCGGGTGCATTTTTTTGTTCGTCGTATCCGCCAGCGTGACGTATTCAACCCGAGGTTGTGGGATTGAATTCTTCATTTAGGTTACGCAGGATTCTTGATTGTACCCAAAAACCAAACAGAGGCGCATAAAGATCAACCAGCACGTTGTGTGTGGTTCCCGTGGAGTCGTCGAATTCGCATGGCAGAAGTTCGGAAAATGACCAGAACGACCATCCCCAACTCACGAACCCACCACGTCGAATCCAACGTGGCGCACCAAAACCATGTGAACGGCACCACTGAGCTGTTTGTCGACGAGCGATGTACCGAGAATACGACTCACCGACAGTGAAGAGCAAGGCGACGATTACGATCCAGACAATCATCAATGGCCGAGAGGGAAATGCAAGGCCGACGATGATCGAAGCGATCAATCCCAGTGTCGGCTTTGCGAATCCTGATGCCATTTAACACGCCGCAAATTTGAATCGACGAACGGTTCGATTCACCCAGCGGCGGGAGGAATCATTGATTTGCCAGTGCACTGGATCGCCGCTTGGGTGCAATCGTTGGTTCTGCCTGATTGTAGCCAGTTAGTTCATTGGGATGCGAATCTCAATCGGTTTAAGTTTCGGATTTCCTCGACGAATGACGACACGACAATTTCGGCAGAGCGGATAAGTGCTGATAACAGGCTCCATCCTCTGGAACATAGCATCTGCATCGTCACAGAAGAAATGAATCGAAGTCTCGTAATCGCCCGCCCACGATGCTCGATACTCGGCAAACCCCTCTGATGAATCGCGAAGTTTCACTACGAGTTCATCGATATCTGTCGACTGGTAAACCTCATCGGGAAGGTTAACCCCGTCGAGAAACAAAGCTAAACATTCCGATGTTCCAAATTCGACAAGAGTTTCTTTATCCAAATTGCTAAACTTCAGCTCAGAACCTTTCGGTGCTCCTCGTTTTTCAAGTGTCTCTATGATTGTGGGAATCAGAGAAAGGTCTGCTAGTTCTAGCTCTAAGTTGACGTACTCGATTCCAAGTTCCTTCGTAAAAGCGGAGCCTTCACCAACAATCGATATATCGTCCTCACCAAGAGCCTCGTAGAGTGGCTCGGCGTATCGGATGCCACGATCGACTGGTGCAATATGTTCCCAAATCGTAACAACGGCGTAATGCGGCCTAGGTGTGGACATACTGAAGTACCTAAAGTCGTTGCCCTCAAATGGCAGAACGCTAGCCATCACCCGGCACGCGCGAGTAAAGCCACCATGATAAAAACGGCCGATCGCGTGCTCGGCGTGGATGGCTTTGTTATGCAGTTCTGGGCAGTTGGACGGCGTTTGTTACGAGTGT